>ERZ772858.1228-NODE-1228-length-27458-cov-3.183921_pt1 | contig 27458 bp, 21 predicted proteins | sample MGYA00512136_ERZ772858 | MGnify/ENA primary metagenome ERZ772858 (study PRJEB29015, sample SAMEA2737726) | human gut metagenome | biome: human gut; feature: human-associated habitat; material: faeces | place: China | collected 2012 ...
ATCGCTCGAGCAGTTGTTGGCGTGAACCATGGCCACCGGTGCGCCGTCCGGCGTCGTCACGACGTCGATGTCGCGGTGCACTTCCTTGAGCGGTGCGTCGAGGACGTTCATCGAGAACGCCGACGTGCCGACCGAGATGTTGCCCGTGCGCTTGCGGACAGCGTTCGTCGAGACCATGCCCGTGCCGGCATCGCCCTCAGGCGGCGCCATGAGCGCGCCCGGCTGGGTCGAGCAGCCATGCACCCTCCTTCGTGAGCTGGCCTCCAGATTTACCAGCGCGCAGCGGCTGCGGCAGAATATCCTGGAGCTTCCAAGGATAGGCTTTGACTGCGTCCAGTCCCTCGAACTTCTCGAGCATCGCCGCATCGTAGAGGCCCGTCTTCTCGTCAATCGGGAACATGCCCGAGGCATCGCCGATGCCGAGGATCTTCTCGCCGCTGAGCTGCCAGTGCACATAGCCGGCCAGCGTCGTCAGGAACGCGATGTCCTTGACATGGTCTTCCTTGTTGAGGATGGCCTGGTAGAGATGTGCGATGCTCCAGCGCTGCGGGATGTTGAAGCCGAAGAGATCCGTGAGCTGACCTGCCGCCTCGCCCGTGATGTTGTTGCGCCAGGTCCGGAACGGTGCGAGCTGCTTGCCATCCTTATCAAACGGCAGATAGCCGTGCATCATCGCGCTGACGCCGATGGCGCCAATTGTCTTGAGCTCCACATGGTAGCGGCTCTGCACATCGGCCGTCAGACTGTGGAACGCGTCCTCGATGCCGAGCCAGACCGTCGCAAGGTCGTACGTCCAGATGCCGTTCTCCAGCTGGTTCTCCCAGCCGTAGCTCGTCGAGGCCAGCGTCTCGCAAGCTTCATTGACCAGCACCATCTTGATGTTCGTCGAACCGAGCTCGAGGCCGAGGGCCGTGCGGCCCGCCTCAATCGCTGCGGCATTTTTCTTTAAGTCCATGGTAAACCTTCCCTTTGCAATACCCTTACCTGATATCTATATGCGATCAGGCATTGTGCATCGATGCATTTGCGGATTTCTTCGTGCCAGCAGCCTCGATCTCCTCGAGCGTATGGCCGCGCGTCTCCGGCACGCAGTTGCGGATGAAGCAGACACCGAGCAGGCAGATGACGCCGAAGATAGCGAAGACAGCAGCCTGAGAGAACGAAGCCGTCATGATTGGGAACAGCAGGCCGACGAGGAAGGAGCCGATCCAGTTGAACGAGGATGCAAGGCCCGAAGCGCGGCCGCGGATGGCCAGCGGGAAGATCTCGCCGACGATGACCCAGGTGAGCGGTGCCCACGTGAAGGAATAGAATGCAACGTAGATGCAGAGGAAGAAGACAATCATCATCGGGTCAGCATCCGGGATGATGCTGTTGATGACAGCTGGCAGGATGAACGAGAGGCCCATGATCGTGCCGCCGACCGTCAGCAGCGTGCGGCGGTTGAACTTATCTGCGATGACGAGGAAGATCAGCGAGCCGAGGACGAGCAGGATGCCCTGGATGATCGGCCACATGAGCTGCGAGCTGGCAGCCTGCCCCGTCGCCTTCTCGACGATCAACGGGATGTAGTAGAAGATTGCATTTGCACCCTGGAACTGCTGGAAGGCTGCAACGCCAACACCAGCCGTCACGAGGTAGCGGTACTTGTCTGAAAGAAGCGTGGCAAACGTCGTCTTGCTCTGAGCCTGTGCTTCGCTTGCTGCCGTGTTCTGGATGTCAGCGAGCTCTGCTTCGACTTCCTTGTCATTCTTGCGGATGTAACCGAGCACACGGCGTGCCTGATCGACAAAACCGTGGTTGACGAGGAAACGCGGGGATTCTGGCAGGCGCAGGACGCCGAGGAAGAGGATGATGGCTGGCACGGCAGCGAGGCCGAGCATCAGGCGCCATGCCATCGTCTCCGGCAGGTCCTTGAGCAGGAAGTCGACGATGTACGAAAGCAGCATGCCCGAGACGATCATCGTCTGGTTGATGCCCGAGAGGCGGCCGCGCAGATGAGCCGGTGCCATTTCCGACATGTAAGCCGGGACGAGAGCCGAAGCCGCGCCGACGGCGAGGCCCAGGAGGATGCGGACGCCGATGAGATAATACTGGCCGTTGTGCGGAGCGATACCAGAGAGAATCGAGCCGACAACGAAGATGAGTGCGGAGATGAGAATCATCTTGCGGCGGCCGAGGCGATCAGAGAGCTGGCCGGCGAGTGCGCCGCCAAAGATAGCGCCGAACATGACGGCCGATGTGATCCAGCCGATGATGCTCGCATTGCCCTGCAGGTTCCAATCGTTCTGCAGGAACGGCAGGGCTCCTGTCATGACGCCGATATCATAACCGAAGAGGATGCCGCCGAAGGATCCGAAGAAGTAAATGAATGCACTGGAGATTTTCTTCTCTGGCGCATTGCCTGTGCTTGTTACCATTTCTTTTCTCTCCTTTGTTCAAGTTTCAATACTTTACTCATTTGTGTTCGAGCACATTTCATGATTTAAATATAGCATCATACTCCCGGTTTGTCAATCTATTTTTATTGTTTTCTATTTTTCATCGACTTATATAAAAACACGGTATTTTCCGACTTTTGTGCAAGGTATAAAAAAGCAGGGTGCATCAAGTGATGCACCCTGCTCCTATGCGTTCAGGATTCCAGGATCTCAATCAAAAGATATCCTTGGCGATGACGATCGTCTCGTCGCGGTTCGGGCCGACGGAGACAATGCCGAGATCGATGCCCGTGACCTCCGCCATGCGCGTGAGGTACTTCTTGGCATTCTCCGGCAGGTCTTCGTACTTGCGGACCTTGCTGATATCGCACTTCCAGCCCGGGAACGTCTCATAGACCGGCTCGACTTCCGCGAGGACCTTGAGGCTGGCCGGGATCTCGTTGAGGATCTCGCCCTTATACTTGTAGGCGACGCACATCTTGATCTCGTCGAAGCTGTCGAGGATGTCGAGGCGCGTGACGGCCATGTAGTCGATGCCCGAGAGGATGCCTGCATAGCGGACGACGCAGGCGTCGAGCCAGCCCGTGCGGCGCGGACGGCCCGTGACGACGCCGTACTCGTGGCCGACCTCACGCAGCTTGTCGCCCGTCGCGTTGAGCTGTTCCGTCGGGAACGGGCCCTCGCCTACGCGCGTGCAATAAGCCTTGACGATGCCGACGACCTTGTCAATCTTCTGCGGAGCCACGCCGGCGCCGATAGCGACGCCGCCCGAGATTGGGTGCGAGGCCGTGACGTACGGATACGTGCCGTAGTCGATGTCGAGCATCGTGGCCTGTGCGCCCTCGAAGAGAATCTTGCGGCCGGCCTTGATCTCCTCGTCGAGCAGGGCGATCGTGTCGCAGACGTACGGGCGCAGGCGGTCCGCATAGCCGTTGTACTCTTCAAGAATCTCCTCGTAGTCGAGCGGCTCATGGTCGTAGAGCAGCTTGAGTTCGCGGTTCTTGATGGTGAGGTTTTCCTTGAGGCGCTTTGCAAACTCTTCTTTGTCGATGAAGTCGCAGACGCGGATGCCGATGCGGTTGTCGCGGTCGACATAGCACGGGCCGATGCCGTTGTGCGTCGTGCCGACCTTGTTCTTGCCGCGCGCCTCATCGGCGAGCTGGTCCATCAGGCAGTGATATGGCAGGACGAGCTGGGCGCGGTTGCTGATGCGGATGCCAGAAAGGTCGATGCCGCGCTCTGCGAGGTTGTCCATCTCCTGCAGCATGACCTTCGGGTTGAAGGCGACACCGTTGCCGATGACGCAGTGCGAACCCTTGAAGAGGATACCCGACGGCATCAGGCGCAGCTTATAGTCCACACCATCGACGACAACGGTATGGCCAGCATTGCTGCCGCCCTGGAAGCGCACGACTGTCTCAGCCTGCTGAGCGAGATAGTCGACAATCTTGCCCTTGCCCTCATCGCCCCACTGGGTGCCCGTTACTACTACTGTTGACATAATGGTCTCTCCTTTATGATGCATGTTGGACCATCTACTGCGATGCTCCACAGACATAGAAAAGCCTTCTCCCCGCAGGGAGAAGAGGCTTTCATTCACTTATTGGATTCTCAGAGGCCGAAGCGCTCGAAGATCATATCGACATGGCGCAGGAAGTACTTGTAGTCGAAGCAGTCATCGATCTCTTCCTTCGTCAGGTACTTCGTGATATCCGGGTCGTTCTCGACGCTCGTGCGGAAATCCTGGCCTTCCATCCAGCGCTTCATGGCGTTGCGCTGTACCCACTTGTAGGCATCTTCGCGCAGCACGCCCTTGTCGACGACCGACAGCAGGATGCGCTGGCTGTAGATCAGGCCGCCCGTGCGGTTCATATCGTGGAGCATCTTGTCCGGATAGACGAGCAGCTTGTCGATGATGTCCGTGAGCTTCTGCGTGCAGTAGTCGAGGTTGATCGACGAATCCGGCAGGATGACGCGCTCGACGGACGAATGGGAGATATCGCGCTCATGCCAGAGCGTGATGTCCTCGAGTGCAGCGACGGCATTGCCACGGTTCAGGCGGGCCATGCCAGAGATGCGCTCGCAGTTGATCGGGTTGCGCTTATGCGGCATCGCCGAAGAGCCCTTCTGGCCCGGGGAGAAGTACTCCTCTGCCTCGCGGATATCCGTGCGCTGCAGATTGCGGACTTCCGTCGCAATCTTCTCGAGCGTCGAGGAGCAGATTGCGATTGACGTGACGAACTCAGCATGGCGGTCACGCTGGATGACCTGCGTAGCAAGGCGCACCGGCGTCAGGCCGAGCTTCTTGCCGACCATCTGCTCGATTTTCGGGTCGATGTTCGAGTACGTGCCGACAGCGCCCGAGAGCTTGCAGACCGAGACGATCTTCTTCGCATGCTCCATGCGCTCGATGTCGCGCTCGATCTCAGCGCTCCAGAGCAGGAGCTTGAGGCCGAACGTCATCGGCTCAGCATGGATGCCATGCGTGCGGCCGATGCACGGCGTGTGCTTGAATTCCTTCGCGCGGCGGCGCAGGACTTCGCGGAACTTCTTGAGGTCATCGAGGATGATTGTGCAGGCATCGCGCATCATCATGCAGTATGCCGTATCCTTGACATCCGAAGACGTCAGGCCCTTGTGGATGTATTTGGAGTCATCACCAACATTCTCGGCAACGTTCGTCAGGAACGCGATGATGTCGTGATGCGTGACCGACTCGATCTCATGGATGCGGTTGACATCGAATTTTGCTTTCGCGCGAATGTTCTTGGCAGCCTCTTTCGGGATCTCTCCGAGTTCGGCCATGGCATCGCAGGCAGCCATCTCGACATTCAGGATCTGCTGCCACTCGTTCTCGATAGACCAGAGATGGCCCATTTCCGGATTAGTATAACGCTCGATCATTTAGTGATTTCCTCCTCAATTTCCTGGCGGCGTCTCTGCACCGCGGAAGTGAAAACACGACGAAAAAACTCAAATTGACTCCCCGACCGCCTATCATGGCGCCTTACCTCCGGAAAGTCTCATTTTGAGTTTGGAGAAGTTACCGATATTCCCTTATCTATCATATCATCTTGCGGGCCCCAGTGTCAATGTGTCTACCCCTTTCCTACATTAATAGCAAAAGAATAGGAAAAGCCGCAAGCACGCAGCCGAGAAATTGCCGCACAAACGAAAAAGCCGTGCGCAGAGCGCACGGCACGATATCAATCTGGTGCTCGCTGAGGGATTCGAACCCCCGACCCCCTCCATGTGACGGAGATGCTCTAGCCAACTGAGCTAAGCGAGCAAACAAAAAAGGTTTCGCCGTTCGACGAAACCTCATCTTTCTAAATGGTGGGGTTAACAGAATTCGAATCTGTGACCTCCTCGATGTCAACGAGACACTCTAACCAACTGAGCTATAACCCCATGTCTTAACGACAAGGTTTATTATAAAGGAGTCCCCTCGAAATGTCAACAGGGAAATTCAAATTTCTTGAAAAAATTTTTGACTCCCTCCATCCGTGGTATAATAGTCAATAGGATACATCAACTGTTTTGGGGGATTTTATTATGAAAGACTTACTCGACGTCCACATGCACACGCTGGCCAGTGGCCATGCCTACAACACGATTCGCGAGATGATTGCGGCGGGCAGCAAGAAGGGCCTCACACTCGTCGGCATCGCCGACCATGCACCGGCCATGCCGGGCTCGACGCACCGCTTCTACTTCGAGAACCTGCGCATCTTCGACCGCAAGGTCTACGGCGATGAAGCCGGCGTTGAGCTCCTCATGGGTGTGGAACTTAACATCCTGAACACGACGGGCAAGGTCGACCTCGAAGAGAAGGGCCTGCGCTCCGTCGACTACGCCATCGCGAGCCTGCACGACCCCTGCATCAATCCGGGCACGGCACTCGACAACACGACAGCCATCATGAGCGCCATGTGGATTCCACAAGTCAAGATCATCGGCCATCCGGACAACCCGGTCTTCCCAGTTGACTTCGACCAGATTGCCAAGGCCGCTGCAGAGCGCCACGTCCTGCTCGAGTGCAACAACAGCTCCTACCGCCCGGGCGGCAGCCGCGCCGGCTCGCGCGACCTCGCCAAGAAGATGCTGCAGGCCTGCAAGAAGTACGGCACGCACGTCATCATGGGCAGCGATGCGCACATCGACCTCGATGTTGGCAACCACGCCCTGTCGGAAGAGGTCATCCGTGAGGCCGATTTCCCGGAAGAACTCGTCATCAACAGCTCGCCCGAGAAATTCAAGGAATGGATCCGCGCCTGACCTCTTTCCCGCATATTTTGCTGCAGAGAGCCTCTGTCGTATTGACGGAGGCTTTTTCCTTACTTATAATAGTAACGTTTAGTAATGTTGTAAATCTTAAGAGAGAACAAGAAAAAGAAAAGGGAATGGTAACTTATGAACTTATTCCGCACCAAAAGCATCGAGCAGATGCGCGAGACGGCGGCCCACTCGGGCATGGCCAAGACGCTCGGCGCCTTTGACCTCATCCTGCTCGGCATCGGCTGCGTCATCGGCACCGGCATCTTCGTCCTGACGGGCGTCGCTGCCGCGAAGTACGCGGGCCCGGCCGTCACGGTCTCCTTCATGATCTCCGGCCTCGCCTGCGCGCTCGCGGGCCTCGCCTACGCGGAATTCTCCTCCATCGTGCCGGCGTCGGGCAGCGCCTACACCTACACCTACGCCTCGCTCGGCGAGTTCATCGCCTTCATCGTCGGCTGGAACCTCATCCTCGAGTACACCGTCACCGCGAGCGCCGTCGCCTCGGGCTGGTCCGGCTACGTCACGGGCCTGCTGCTCTCGGCCGGCATCGACCCGGGCCACGCGCTCACGCATGTGCCGGCAGACGGCGGCATCATCAACATCCCCGCCATCTTCATCACGCTCCTGCTCTCCGTCCTGCTGATCCGCGGCACGCAGGAGAGCACGAAGCTCAACCGCATCCTCGTCGGCGTCAAGCTCACGGCCATCGCCATCTTCCTGCTGCTGGCCATCCCGCACGTCGACACGATGAACTGGGAGCCCTTCATGCCGTTCGGCGTCTCGGGCATCTTCGGCGGCGCCGCCATCGTCTTCTTTGCCTACATCGGCTTCGACGCCGTCGCGACGAGCGCCGAAGAGTGCAAGAACCCCTCGCATGACCTGCCGATCGGCATCATCGGCTCGCTCGTCATCTGCACGGCCCTCTACGTCGTCGTCGCCGGCGTGCTGACGGGCATCGTGCCCTACACCGAACTCAACAACCCGGAGCCAGTGGCCTTTGCCCTGCGCTACATCGGCTACAACCTCGGCTCAGCTCTCGTCGGCGTCGGCGCCATCGCCGGCATCACGACGGTCCTGCTCGTGCTGCTTTACGGTCAGGCCCGCATCTTCTTCGCGATGAGCCGTGACGGCATGGTCCCGGCCCGCGTCTGCAAGATCCACAAGCGCTACCACACGCCGTACATCGTCACCGTCATGGGCGGCATCTTCGTCTCGATCATCGCGGGCTTCGTCCCCATCGGCATCATCGCTGAGATGGCCAACATCGGCACGCTCTCGGCCTTCCTCATCGCCGCCATCGGCGTTCTCGTCCTGCGCATCACGAAGCCGGAGGTGCCGCGCACCTTCCACTGCCCGTTCGTCTGGCTCATCGCGCCGCTCGCCGTCCTGACTTGCGGCTACCTCATGTATCACCTGCCCTGGGAGACCTGGGTCCGCTTCATCGTCTGGTGTACGTTCGGCTGCCTCGTCTACTTCGGCTACAGCTACCAGCACAGCGCTCTCGCACACCCGCACGACGAGGAAGAAGACTGAAATCACGAGCTGGCAACATTATGCTTTGACAAAGTTTATGACCTGGTATAAAATTAGGGCTATAATAAAGAGGAATTGTCCTGTGCGATGAGGGCCTTTCCGCACTTGCGGTCTTGAGGCTCTCAGGAAGGAATAGGGTATAGAATGTTTGTACATGAACTGATCTATCAGGGGAAGCCAGACTCCCTCGCCATCGTCGATCACGAGCGCCGCATCACCTACCGCGAGCTGCAGCAGCACGTCGCCGCCTGCCGTGACCGCCTCTACGCCGCCGGTGTGCGCGTCGGCGACCGCGTCAGCATCTTCTCCCGCAACAGTGCGGACTACGTCTACGCCTACATGGCCATCGTCTCGCTCGGCGCCATCGCTGTGCCGATCAACTTCCAGCTCAGCAGCCGTGAGATTGCCTACATCATCAAGGACTCCGGCTCACGCCACATCCTGACATACCAGCCGCTGAACCTCGTCGACGCGCTCTCCACCCTGCGCTGCGACATGCGCGTGACGCAGCACGACATCCGCCAGATGGGCAAGAAAGACGAGAGCCTGCCGGCTGCCCCGACCCTGCCACCGACCTTCGATGAGCAGAACCCCTGCGTCATCATCTACACGTCCGGCACGACGGGCTCGCCGAAGGGCGCCGTCCTCTCGCACCGCAACCTCATCACGAACGCCGATCAGATGAGCATCATGGGCTGCAAGGCCGAACATCACGTGCTCTGCGTGCTGCCGATGTACCACTGCTTCGGCTGGACCTGTTCCGTGCTCTACCCGCTCTACTGCGGCGCCGAAGTCGTCATCCTCGACTCCTTCACACCGAAAGAGACCATCAGCGTCATCCGCGAGGAGAAGATCAACGACCTCTACATCGTGCCGTCAATCTGCAGCCTGCTGACGAAGCTCGCGAGCAAGGAAGACATGGCCTCCCTGCGCCTCGTCGTCTCGGGCGGCACGACGCTGCCGCTGCAGATTGAGCAGGACTTCATGAACAAGTTCGGCGTCGACATCTGCGAAGGCTACGGCCTCTCCGAGACCTCGCCAGTTGTCACGATGAACCCGCCTGAGAAGCCGAAAGTCGGCTCCTGTGGCCCCGTCGTTCCGGGCATCGCCTGGAAGCTCATTGACGCCGACGGCAAGGAAGTCCCCAAAGGTGAGGCCGGCGAGTTCATCGTCAAGGGCGACAACATCATGCTCGGCTACTGGAACCTGCCCGACGCAACGAAGAACGCGCTGCGCGGCGGCTGGCTCCACACGGGCGACGTCGCCCGCGCCGACGAAGAGGGCTACATCTACATTGTCGACCGCCTCAAGGACATGATCATCAGCATGGGCGAGAACATCTACCCGCGCGAAGTCGAAGAGCTCATCTATCAGTTCCCGGGCATCAGCGAAGCCGCCGTCGTCGGCATCGACGACAAGCTGCGCGGCCAGGCCGGCGCCTGCTTCTACAGCCTGCACGAGGGTGCCTCCATCAACATCCGCGAGCTCAAGAAATTCCTGCAGGCCAACCTCGCGCTCTACAAAATTCCGCGCGAGTTCCACGAACTCCAGTCCCTGCCGCGCACCTCGACCGGCAAGATTGCCAAGCGCCAGATCCTCAAGGATTTCCTCGCAAAGAAGAACGCGAAGTAAAAGAAGTATAAAGCAGAGAATAGCAAAAAGAGAGACCTTCAGATGAAGGTCTCTCTTTTTTGTCATCAATCCAGTCTTACATATCCTTCGTAATCTGCTGCAGGTAGTCGATAAGCTGCTGCTCGTCCTCGTAGACCTGGCGTCCTTTCTTGGTGACGATACCAGAGTTGATGTAGAAGGGCTCTTCGAGGGCGACGGCGACGAGGTTCTCATCGGGCAGGACGGCCTGACGGGCGAGAAAGGTCGAGCAGATGCCGCGCTCGACGAGGTTCTTGATGGTGTGCAGGTACGGCGAGAAGTGGATGACGCGCGGCTTGCAGCTATGTGTGGCAAAAAGATCGTGGACCATGCGGTAGATGAAGTAGTGGCTGTCGAGCATGACGAGCTCTTCGTCGGCAAAGTCGGCGAACGAGACGGTTTTGCGCTTAGCCAGCGGATGCGAGGGATAGGTGACGAAGCAGCATTCGCAGTCGTAGAGCTTCTGGTAGCAGAGCTTCTGGCTGAAGCCGGTCGCGTAATTCGTCAGGGCGATGTCGAGCTTCTCATCCTCGACCATCTGCAAGGCGCTGATGCCGCCCGTCTCGATGATCTCGAGCTTGATCTGCGGATGGGCAAGCCGGAAGTCTCCGAGGATGCGCGGCAGGAAGCGCGTGCCGATCTGCAACGGCAGGGCCATGCGGATGTGATTGCGGTTGTGTGCCATGTCCTGGATTTCTGTCTCAAGCTGGTCCATCTGGATTAAAATGTGGTTGACCTTACCAAGTAATTTACTGCCCTCCGGCGTTACGACGAGCTTCCGGCCCTCGCGGTGGAACAGGTTCAATCCGGTCTCCGCCTCAAGCGTCTGCATCGCGACGCTGATTGTCGGTTGCGAAACGTGAAGATGCTCGGCCGCCTTCGTGATATTCTGCCACTGGCACACTTCATAGAAATAACGCATCTGCGTCAATGTCATCATCGTAGGGAGCTCCTTTCTTATCTTATATCTTGCTGTCCATACTCATTCCTACATCGGTACGTGTTATTATTATAGCATAAAGCTATAGAGTACAGCTGTAAGAAACGACACCCGTTCTATGTTGTTTTACCGCTGTTTTCTAATAATCAAAAAGGGCATCCTGCCAGTTAGCAGGATGCCCAACGAGCAGATGCAAAAGCATCGCTCACAGATCTCTTTATTTTTTCGTCGGTGCCTTGCAGAGACCGTCAGCCCAGTCAAAGAGCTCGGTGAGGTCGTAATCGCCGGCATGTCCTTTGCCCCACGGCGAGGAGAAGTCGACATCGTAGCCGTTATTCTGCAGCGTCAAGGCCAGGATGACCGGGATGGCCAGGCACGTGTCGCGGTCCTTGGCACCGTGGCGGATGCGCCAGTGCGGGGCAACGGTGCCGCCCTTCTGGCCGATAAAGTAGAGCGGATTCATGCGGCGGATGTCATCCCAGGTCGCCAGGGTCGCACCCATTTTCTTATCGCGCGTCAGGGCGAAGCCAGTGAAGTGGCGCGGCGTGTTGTCCGACGTGCCGAACTCGTCATTCTCACCGGAACTCAGGTCGAATTTATCGAAGGCCGGCGCTGCCTTGAGGCGCGTCGCCCAGGCCGCGTACTTCGCGAGGTCTACATCCTTGACGAGACCGTTCTCGATGGTCAGCCAGTCGAGGCTCGAGAGGTCTTCGCCTGCATCGAGAGCCGACTGTGCCGAGGCGGCGTAGATGGACTTGATGTAGTCGGCGAAACTGCCCGTGCCATCCTCATTGAGCATCAGGGTGTGTCCCTGACGGTCCTTGAGCCCCAAACTATTGACGTAGTCGGGGAACAGTGCCTTGAGCTGATCCGAGGCCACGCGCTGTTCCTGCGTCATCTCCGTGCCGGCACTCGTCTCCGTCGGTGCATTCGCGGGGCGGTTCGTCACGGTGCTGCCATCGCCCTGCACGACAGGGCCTGGTCCAAGCGGCACGACCGTGTCGCCGGCCTTGATGGCGCCCGGCATAGAGCCGGACTTCAGCGGCAGCAGCGGGCTCATCTGGGCGCTGCTCTGATGCGCCTCATTGACGCCGTTGAACATCCACTCGTAGGCCATGTCGGCATGGTCGAGGTTCGTGATTGGGCAGTAGTCCATCGAGGCGAAGATGTCGTCGCGCTCATTGGCCGCGCCGATGGCCTTGAGTTCTGCAGCGTACTCCTTGCTGTTGCCCGTCGCGCCGAGCAGTGCGGAGAGTGCGCCGCCCGCGCTCGTGCCATTCGAGATGATCCTGTCCGTATTGCCGGCCGGCAGGCGGTGACGGTTGTAGCGCAGGTAGCGCACGGCCGCCTTGTAGTCGACGATGAGCGCCGGCGCCTTGCCGACGTACGTCTTGCCGTCATCGCCGACCGTCGTGCGGCCGCGGATGGCCGGTGCCGCGACGACATACCCCCTCGAGAGAGCGACGAGCGAGGCATTGGCGCCGCCGCTCATGCGGTCGTTGGCACTCGGCTCCTTGATCTCGCCCGGCATGTAACCGCCGACGCCGTTTGGCAGGAAGATTGGCGCAGTCTCTTTCGTATAGCCATTGACCGTGCCGCCCTTCTGGAAGTACGCCTCGGGGATGAAGATGCTCATGGATTCGGCGGCGACAGAGGCCGGCTTCGAGACGTAGACGACATTGCGATAAGCGCGAAAGGCCACATCCTTGCCGTCGAGCTGCAGCGTCTCCTTCGTGTAGTTCTTCGCATTGAACTTCAGGCTGTACTTCACCTGCTTCGCCTTCGCCATGGCTTCATCACTCTTGGCAGCAGTAGCGGCTTTGGCAGCCGTCGCACTGCTACTGCTAGTAGCAGCGGATGCATCGACGGCAGCGGCCTGCGATACGCCAGGTGTCCAAGGCATGGTCAAGGCGCTGACGGCCAGCGCCGTCAGGACATATTGCTTCAAGTTCATGGATATCCCCATCCTTTCACAGCGATCACAACAATCATGATGATCATGACAAAAAGAAAACCGCTTTTCTTTGCAGAACAGCGGTCTTTAATTCTCGTATTTAATGTAATGATTTCGCCAAAACGAGGGCGTTTTCCTTCTCCCAGACGCCTCGGAGGCGAATTTATTTCCGGGTCCTGATGGAACTGGACGCTCGGGCATCAGGTATTCTTGGCAATGACAGCGCCGACGACGGCGCCGAGGACGGCGGCCGTCGTGACCTCACCCGTCGAATGCGAATTGCTCGACGTGCGTCTGCGGTCTCTGTCGTTGCGGCGCTCGCGCTCCCAGCGCGCCTGACCTCTGTCTCTGTCGCGCTGCGAGATCTGTGGCTGCGGTCTGTGGTTGTCGCGGTCCTGCTCGATGCGCGGCGGGTCCGTGCGGCGCGAGGAAGCCTCTGCGGGGACAGCCAGCGTCGTGCTCAGCACGCCAAAGCTCATGATGCCTGCCAGGACGGCGGCCATGCTTTTCTTCCAGTTCAACTTCATCATGATAATCTCCTCTTTTCTATATGGAGTCTGTTTTCCTTTTGATGATAACAGTATAGCCGCACGATTTTGCAGTCCGCTTAGATAGCCGTTGGATTTCCGTTAAATTAATTGACTGAGTCAAAAATATTCCAGGAAGTGCTCGGCAAGCGAGGAAACGTAGGCTTCGCGCGGCCAGATGGCGGCGAGCCGCGTGCGCAGAGAGGGCTCCGCGATGGTCTTGACGTGCAGGTGGTTGTGGGCGGCGAGGTCGACGGCGGCGGCCGGTGCGATGGCCACGCCGAGGCCCGCATTGGCCCAGAGAATCGTCGTGCGCGCATCGTCGTTGAGGCAGGCAACGTCCGGCGTAAACCCATGCGCAGCGAAGGTATCGAGCAGGAGCTGCTCGAAGCGGCGGTAGAGGATCAGCGGCCTGTCCGCGAGCTCTTCCACCGCGATTTCCTGCTGCTGCGTTGCCCAGTCAAGCTCTGGCGTCATCGCGGCAATCATCGGCTCCGGCTGGCGGTACTTGCAGTTGAAGCGCGAGGCGTTGAACGGCGTGCGGACGATGGCAATCTCGATGAGCCGCTTCTCCAGCATGTCGATGAGCTGGTACGTATTGCCGTCGTGGATCTCAAAGTGGACGCGCGGGAACTTCGCGCGGAAGGCCTGCATGCCCTCGTGCATCAGCAGGTTGCCGGACGAGGAGACCGTGCCGATGGCGAGCGTGCCGCAGAGCCCCTGCTTGAGGTCTTGGAGCTCCCGCTTCGTCATGGCCGCCATGTCTAAGAGCTGGGCCGCGCGCGCGGCGAGCAGCTCGCCGGCCTCAGTCAGCTCGATGTGGTGCGGCCCGCGCCGGAAGAGCTGGAGCCCGATCTCGTCCTCGAGCATCTTCATCTGGTTGCTCAGTGGCGGCTGGGCCATGTGCAGCCGCCTCGCGGCCGCTGTGATCTGCCGCTCCTCCACGATCGCCATGAAATAGCGCAATTGCTTTAAGTCCATTTCATCTGTCTCCTCTCTTGTCACCGTGTTGCTGCAGCGGGACGGCGACACGCGTGATGTACTCCTGCGGATTGGCGGTGCTGAGGTCCTCCAGGATGCTCTCTTCATAGGAGTAGTCTCCCGGCCGCCACTCGGGATGCGCCTGCAGCCAGCGGCGCAGCCGCGCGTAGGCCGGCCCCGTCTTCATGTAGTCGCCCTTGAAGTAGGTCACGAGGTAGCGGCCCGCCGGACGGACGGCGCGGAGGTCCTCTGGCACATGATCAATGCTCTTTGTCGTGACGGTGAAGAAGCGCGCAAAGAGCCCCGTCTCGCCATCCGGGCCGAGGCAGTCTTCCGTCCTCACCATCGCGCCGAAGACCTGCCCTGTCGTCAATTCGTGTTCCATCATGTAGCGCATGTGCTCCATGATGACGCGCTCCACCGCGCCGTTGTCGCCGGCTTTTATCAGCGCGCGCACGGGGCGCGAGTAGATGAGGTTAGCCGCCGGCCATTTTTCGACTTCCACATCGTCGCAGTGGATGCGGTGCGCGACAGCCAGCACATCCCTCTGGTTTCGCACGATCTCCTTCATGTACTGGAGACGGCGCAACTCGCCGTCGAGCCACTCCTCCTGCTCTTTGAGCAGTGTCTCGAGACGCGCGGGGCTGCGGTGGCTCATGTAGTCCTGTATCTCCGCGAGGTCGAGCCCCATCTGCCGCAGCAGCCGGATCATGATGAATGGATAGAGCTGGCGCACGGCATAGCAGCGGTAGCCGTTCGCATCGACGTGGTCGGGCGAGAAGATTCCCTGCTCATCGTAGTAGTGGAGCGTGCGCTTGTTGACGCCGCAGAGCTTGGCAAATTCGCCCGTGTGAAGCATCGGTTTGGGTTCCATACAACTCCCCCTTGACTTTACAGTTACTGTATACTCTACCATGAGTATAGGACAGTTTTCTGAAAGGATCTTGATAGATATGCAACGCACAACGACAAAACACTCACCGCTCGCCCGCCGTTTCCGGCTCGGCAGCCTGCTGCGCTTTGCCGCGCCGTCCATCGGCATGATGATCATCATCTCGCTCTACACGGTGACGGACGGCATCTTCATCGGGCGCTATGCCGGCAGCGACGCGCTGGCCGCTTCCAATATCGTCTACCCCGCCATCAACATCGTCTTCGGCCTCGCCATCATGCTGGCCTCGGGCGGCTCGGCACTCGTCGCCAAGAATCTTGGCGAGAACAAGCCGCAGCTCGCGCGCCAGCGCTTTACGATGATCACCGTGACGACAGCCGTGCTCGCCACGGTCCTGGCCACGCTGACGATTGCCGCCGGCGACAGCCTGCTCACCTTGCTCGGCGCCTCGCCAGAGCTCATGGCAGACTGCCGCAGCTACCTCTACTCGCTGCTGCCGTTCTTCCCATTCGCCGCGCTCATGATTCTCTTCAACGCCTTCTTCATCGCGGACGGCCGGCCAATGCAGGGCTTCATCGTCTCCGTGCTGGCCGGTCTGACAAACGCGAGCCTCGACTACCTGTTCCTCGCGCATCTCGGCCTCGGCATCTTCGGCGCGGGCCTCGCAACGGGCATTGCCGACCTGATTGCCGGCGTCATTGGCCTCGTCTACTTCTATCGCTTCAGCCATCTGATCCGCTTCGCGAAGCCCCGCCTCGAGTGGCGCGCGCTCGGCCAGGCCTTCTACAACGGCAGCTCAGAGCTCGTCACGCAGCTCTCGGTCGGCATCACAACCTTCCTGTTCAACATCCTGACCTTCCGCTATGCCGGCGCCGACGGCGTTGCGGCCATCTCCGTCATCCTCTATGCGGAGATGCTACTGACGGCCGTCTACATGGGCTTCACGAACGGCGTCGCCCCGATCTTCTCCTACCGCTTCGGCGCACGGGACTTCGGGGAGCTGCGCCGCCTCGTCCGCCTGAGCCTGACGGTCATCGCAGGCGGTGCGCTGATCTCCTTCAGCCTCTCGCATCTGCTCGCTGAGCCGCTTGTCTCGCTGTTCCTGCCACAGGGCGGCCACGTCTACGAGCTCACGCGCCAGGGCTTCGCGCTCTTTTCCTTCACGTTCCTGCTCTGCGGGTTCAACCTCTTCATCTCCGGCTTCTTCACGGCCATCTCCGATGGCCGCACGTCCGCGCTGATGTCGTTTGCCCGCAACCTGCTCGGCATCGTCTTCTTCCTCTTGACCCTGCCCCGGATGCTCGGGCTTTCGGGCGTCTGGCTCGCGGTGCCGGCCGCCGATGTCACGGCCCTGCTCTTCGGCACCTTCCTGCTCGTCAGCCGGATGCGCGAGTTCAAGGATATGGACACCGCACAGAAAGAAATCCGCCTGACCGATATCAAGGGCAGGAATGCCTGATAGCCGCTCCTAAATGTTTCACGTGAAACATGATTCCCCACTCCCCCGAATCCTTCTGATGTTTCACGTGAAACAAAATCAGCCTTTCCACATCGCAGTGGAAAGGCTGATTTTTTATTGCTATGTGCTCCGATAACCCCTTAGGCTTTGGCGCCCGTGGAGTACATCGGGATCTTCTCTGGGTTATCCTGGATCGTCCAGACGCCGCACGGGCAGACACCGGCGCAGATGCCGCAGCCGATGCAGCGGTTCGGGTCACTCGTGTACTCGATCGTGCCGTCCTCGTGCTCGATGCGGTTGATGGCCTTCTCCGGGCAGGATTCAAGGCACATCTTGCAGTCGCGGCAGGTGCCGCAGCTCACGCAGCGCTTGTAGTCGCTGACCGGGTCGCCGAGCTCGCAGTGGTGGCACTTCTCGAAGTAGGCCTTCGAGAGGCGGTCAGCCGGGACCTGCTTCTTCTCGGGGAAAGCCTTGTAATCCTTGCCCATGACGTACTGGTCGACGTACCAGGCTGCCTTGCGGCCGCTGCCGATGGCATCCGTCAGACGGCCCGGCTTGATCGTGTCGCCAGCCGTGAAGACACCGTCCATGATGGAGAGGTCTTTCTTCGGCACGAGCCAGCTCTTGCGGAAGTACTCGATGCCCTCATCCTCCGGCAGGAAGTCGAGGACCGGCGCCTCGCCGATGGAGACGATGACCTGGTCGGCTTCGATGAAGCGGCCGTCATTGCCGTAGACACCTTCCGGCGTGATCTTGCTCGTGAAGAACGGCCAGACGATCTTGCCGCCGAGGCCCTCGAAGTAGGCGATTTCCTTCTGGAAGGCAGCCGGCTTCTGGACATCGACAGCGATGACCGACTCCGCGCCCATCTCGTAGGCGCCGCGGCACGTGTCCATGCCGGAGTTGCCGGCACCGATGACGACGACCTTCTTGCCCGTCTTCGGATGCTCGCCGCGGTTGATGGCCTTGAGGTACTCGAGGCCCATCGTCAGGTGCTCAACGCCTTCCCACGGGAAGTAGCGGGACTTGGTGCCGCCCGTCGCGACGACGACGGCGTCGCTCGCTTCGCGGATCTTGTCGAACTTCTCACGGTCGACCTTGCAGCCCTCGACGAACTTGACGCCGACGCTCTCGATGCGCTTGAGCTCCGACTCGAGCAGCTCGTGCGAGAGACGTCCGCGCGGGATGACCTGCTCGAGCTTGCCGCCGATGTGGTCGGCATCGTCGTAGACCGTGACATCATGGCCCTTGCGGGCGAGCTGCCAGGCCGTCGAGAGACCGGCGACGCCGCCGCCGATGATGCCGATCTTCTTGCCCGTCTTCGCCTTCGGCGGCTCGACCTTCGCAAAGGCGGAGCTGTAGCCGAGGTCGCCGATCTGGATTGGCTCATCGATCGTGCCGCGCGTGCAGGCATCCATGCAGGGGTTCGGGCAGACAGAGCCGCAGACGCAGCCCGGGAACGGCGTGTAGTCGAGCTCGAGCTGGATGGCCTTGTCGAGCTCGCCGTTGCGGATGTACTTGTAGCGCAGCTGCGTCGGGATGCCCGTCGGGCAGTTGAATTCGCACGGAGCCGCGTACTTCGCATTGTCCCAGCTCGGCACGCGCAGGCGGTAGAGGCCGTGCGTGATCGTATTGTGGACCTCGAAGTCATCGTGTGCAACATCCGAGAAGATGCCGCCCTTGACCCACTCGTGCAGGCGGAAGGAACGGAGGTCCGGCGCTGGTTTTGGCTTGCGCTCCGCAGCCGTCAGCGGGCGCAGCTTATGCCACTCGCTCCAGTTGGTGAGCTCTGCCTTGAGCTCCGGGCGCTCGATGTGCGCGAGGAAGTCATCCATGCCCCCCGCGAGGAAGGCGATGTCATCCTCGTCGAGCGCGGAGCAGATGATGTCAGCCGGATGCGTGCCGATCGGGCCGCGCACATAGACCGTGCCGCCGACCATGCCGACGCAGGCGCGCTCGCCGAGGACCGAGTCGAACTCCGCACTGTCGTAGCCGCAGACGACGGCCTTGCCGCCGCCCATGAACTCAAACGAGAACGAGCCGACGTTCTTGAGGATCCAGAGCTCCGGCTCCTCATAGAGCGGGTCGTGCTTCATCAGCGAGCCCGTGCGCGTGCCGCCGCGGCCGCCGATGAAGATCTTGCCGCCCGACGAGCAGTGGCCCGCCGTATCGCCGGCATCGCCCTTGACCGTGATGATGCCGCCGGCATTGAGCCAGCCGACGTCAGCCGACGTCGACTCCTCGATGACAATCTCCGTGCCCGGCAGGCACATCGAACCCGTGCGCTGACCGGCGTTCCAGACGTGGAAGTGCAGCTTCTTGCCTTCCGGATGCCAGAGCGGACCGCCGATGTCGTGCTGACCGGATGCCTTGATCTCAAAATCCGTCTCGCCCTGCTTGACGGCTTCGCCGATGGCCAGGAGCAGGTCCTGGGTGGACATGCGTTCATGCCCTTTCATGGTATCTATCTTAAACATTAAGCTCTCCTCCTGCTATCAGCAAACGTACTGGATGCCAAGCTTGTCGGCCACGGCCTTGTCCGTGGAGACGAGCGCGTCGCTGCGGCCAATCGGCAGCGAGCTGTTGCCGATCGGCGCCATGAGCTTCTTGAGCTCGGCGTCGAAGGCCAGCACGTAGTCGACGATCTTCTGCGCGCCGCGGTCGATGTCGAGACGCTTGACGAGGCGCGGGTCCTGCGAGCAGATGCCCATCGGGCACTTGCCCGTATTGCAGGAATTGCAGCGGCCCTGCTCGTTGCCGATGCAGCCGAGGAGCTGGATGAGGATCTTGCCGACGAAGACGCCGTTGGCACCGAGGCACATCATCTTGAAGGCGTCGGCTGCGGCGTTGCCCGTCATGCCGATGCCGCCGCCGCCGTAAAGCGGGATCTGGCCCTGCAGGCCCTGCTTGACGGCTGCGAGGTAGCAGTCGCGGATCTTCGAGACGACCGGATGGCCCGTGTGATCGAGCGAGACCTCATTGGCCGCGCCCGTGCCGCCCTGGATGCCGTCGATGAAGAAGCCGCCGCAGATCTTGTACGGGTCGCGCAGCAGGTTGTTGTAGACGGATACCGACGTGGCCGAGGCCGCGCACTTGATGGCGACCGGCACGCGGAAGCCGAAAGCCGCGTTCATCGAGAGATGCATCTTTTGGACGGATTCCTCGATGGAGTACAGGCCCTGATGGTTCGGCGGCGAGGCGAGCGTCGCCTTCGGTACGCCGCGGATAGCCTGGACATGCTCTGCGACCTTTGCCTCCGGCAGCAGGCCGCCGTCGCCCGGCTTCGCGCCCTGGCCGATCTTGATGAGGATACCCGCAGGGTCCGTCTTCATATGCGGCATGGCCTTGATGATGCGGTTCCAGCCGAAGTGGCCGGATGCGATCTGGATGATGAAGTACTTGAGATAGTCCGATTCGAGGAGCTTTACCGGCATGCCGCCCTCACCGGAGCTCATGCGGACCGGCAAGCCACACTTCTCGTTGAGGTAGCCGACAGCGAGTGCGACAGCTTCCCAGGCGCGCGTCGACAGCGCACCGATGGACATATCGGAGAAAATCAGCGGGTAGATCCAGTGTACCGGCGGCGTGTGCTTCGTCTCGACGAGCTTGCCGTCCTTGATGGCAAATGGCAGCTCCTTGGCCGAGAGCACGCGGCCGAACGGCGAGCGGATGTCGAAGGTGTGGCGCGCGGCATCGAGCGACGGGTCCGTCATCTGCGAGATGCGGCCGACGACAATCGAGTCGAGCGTGCGCTGTGCGTTGAGGTTCGTGCGGCCGCCGCGCTTTATCGGGCCGTGGTCCTTCGAGAGCAGGGTCTTGCGCGTATCCGGGTTGCGGACCGGATGAATGGCATCATTCGGGCAGACCTTCTCGCAGATGCCGCAGCCGCGGCAGAAATCCGTGAGGCTCGCGACCTGTTTGATGACAGGGCGCACGCGATGGATCTTCTTCGGCTCCGGTACCGGCTTTTCCGACACCGTCAGGGACTGGCCGCGGACCGCTACCTTGATGGACTTGAAGGAGCAGGATGCCACGCAGCTGCCGCACATCGTGCAGCGGTCGGGATGATATTCGATTATCCAGGGCAGGTCATTGACGCCCACATCTTGAGTCTTTACTGCTTCCATCTCTGTACCTCCAGGTCGTTGTCGATCACAACGATTTCACGTTCATTCGGGTAGATATCCTTCGTCTGGTCACGGTCCGGCATGATCTCATTGAGACCACAAACCTCGGACGAGATGGCCACCATGTCATCCGTGCGTCCGACGACGACCGGGCGCAGCTTCTTGGAATCACAGCAGGTGATCATCTTCTTGTCCGGCAGGACGCCGATGATCGTGTTCGGGCCATTGATCTCGAGGTTTGCGAGGCTCTGGCGGATGGCGATCAGGACATCCTTGTCGGGGCGCTCGGCGATCTCCTCGAACGGCAGCGGCGTGATGACGTGCTTGTAGTACGTTAGTGGCCACTTGAGCTCGTGATGGACGTAGTGGAGCGTGTTGAGGAAGCACTGGGAGTCGGACTCAAAGCCGATGTAGCCGCGGTGCAGGGATTTCTGGAACTCCTTGTTCTTCGTGTAGAAGGTGTTCTCGCCGTTCGCGCAGAGCGTGTAACCCTGCAGGAAGAACGGGTGCGCCGCATAGCGGACGATGTCGTAGTTCGTGTTCTGGCGGCACTGGGCGACGATGGACTTGGCGACGAGGCAGCCATTGTCATCCCAGAGATGGAAGTATGTCGCGATGTCGCGCGGATCGCCGATCTCCTTGAGCGTCAGCACATCCGGCCAGAACGAGTAGACGTAACCGGCATTCTCCTCCTCGAGGATCTTGCGCAGGGCCAGGCGCGTGTCGAGCAGCAGGTCCTCCTTCTGCTCCTTCGTCATGTGTTCTGCATCTTCCGGATAATCGTAGTTGCGGAAGATGTAGTACGGCATGGCCTGGATGTCGAGACCCGGCTGCTTGTTCGGGACCGGGATCCACTCGGCCAGCTGCACGAAGTTGTGCGTGTCCATGTACTCCTCGACGAGCTGGGCACCGCGCTGCGTGCAGGCCAGCGACAACAGCGGCTTATCCTTATAATTGGAAAAGATTCCGTACAGGTCCTGCATGACCATGGCGAAACCTGAGTTATCATGACCTTCCTGCTGCGGAAGCATGAGATGCAGTGCCTTGGAGGGCTGAATGGGTACTTTACTCTTTATGGAACCTATCCGACACATAGCGGTCTCTCCTTCTATCCTTCTATCCTACATAGAATCAATACACAAATGTGTTTGCACAATGCATATGGCGTTACGTAACTTCTATTATAAAAATGTATACTTGACATGTCAACCATAACTTAACATGTATACATGGATACGCCTTATCGAACGATTATTCTCTTTTATTTTGTTTCGATTTCGTTTAAAAAGAAAAGAGACTCCGCATCAACGCGAGAGAACGCGTTGATACAGAGTCTCATTCTGTTTATTTCAATATCAGAGGTAGCTGACCGGGTTGACCGCCTGGCCGTTGATGCGGACCTCGTAGTGGACATGCGGGCCCGTCGAGAAGCCCGTGCTGCCCATGTAGGCGATGATCTGGCCGCGGCGCACGTGCTGGCCGGCGCTGACGACGACCTGCATCGCATGGCCGTAGCGCGTCGTGATGCCGTTGCCGTGGTCGATGTCGACCATGTTGCCGTAGCCGCCCGCATTCCAGCCGGCCGTGGTGACCGTGCCGTCTGCCGTCGCGACGATCGGCGTGCCCATGTCGTTGGCGATATCGATGCCCGGGTGGAAGTCCGAGCCATTCCAGCGCAGGCCGTACGGCGAGCTGACCTCACCGCGAGCCGGCCAGCCCGTCGGCGTCGTGACCGAGACTGTGCTGCCGACGAGCGAGCCCGGCAACGAGACCATACCCGGCGTCCCCATCGCCTCCTGCTGTGCCTTGAGCTGCTCCTGCAGCTCTAAGAGCGAGGCGCGGCGCTTCTCGATGTCCTTCGCGACATTGTCGAGGGCCTCGCTGACGTTATCGAGGCTCGGCTGCTGCGCGTACGGGCCGCCCTGGCCATCGTGCTTGCCGCTCGTGCCGTCATTCGTCAGGCCGCTGCCGTCGCCCGAGCCGTCATCCTGCGCGGGGCTCGCACCCGACATGCGGCGCAGGTCCGACTCGAGTTGCGTGAGCTGGTCAATCTCATCCTGCAGCGCATTGGCCTTCTTGGAGAGCTGCAGCAGCTGTTCCTGCTGGATATTGTTGACCTCGCGCAGCTCATGGATCTCTGCGGCGCCGTTCTGGTTGGCGAACGTGCTGTAGACCGAGTAGCTGAACGCGCCGACAAAGAGCAGCGCACCTGCTGCCACCGAGGCGATGCCGTATTTGAGCACGCGCTCCGACAGGCGGATGCTCTTCGTGTCGCCGTCATCGTCTGGAATCAGCTTGATCGTATAGATCGTCTGCTTCTTCTTGGCCTTTTTCTTCTTCGTGTCTTTTGCTTTCTCGTCCTTTGCCTTCTCAGCTTCTGCCGCAGCCTTGACTGCCTCGTCTGACAGAGGGGCCATCACCGTCGTCTGCTCGGTCACGCCCTCCTGCTCCGGTGCAGGGGCTGCCTTCTGCGCTTTCTGTTCTTCGCTCTTAGCCAAAGATGAAACCTCCAAACAAAAAAATAATCCACGGAAATGATACGCTCCCTGGATCAGAACTGCCTTTGAATTACTGGAAAAAATGATGCGGTAAATCTTACGCCTATTATAGCATAGGATTTACCGCAATTCAAAGCTTATTTCATGGCTCAGGCTGATGCGCCCTTGCGCATTGCCTCGTCGAGAGCCTGCTGCTCTTCCGGCATCAGCTGGTACGTCGACTGGCCCTTCTCGACCGGCTTGACGTAGCTGCGCGAATCCTCGCGGCCGAAGATGCTCGTGAGGATGACGCCGTCATTGTAGGAGTCGAGGAGTGCAACGGCATAGCTCAGGTCACTGCCCATATCGTCGAACGCGCGGAAGCGCACGACACCGACGCGCGTGATGGCGAGCTGCAGCAGGCTATCGAGGCGCTCATTCTCGCGCTTTATCGCGGCGTTCTCCTCCGATACCTCCTGGATCTCGTTGAGATGGCCGATGAGCATGCGCTCGAGGTTCGCGCCATCCGCGCCCGTCATCATCTTGCGGTAGCGCTTCTTCATGTAGCTGACCTTCATGTAGAGGTTGATGAGCAGCGCCAGCAGGATGACGGCGATGACGCCGAGACCAGCGAGGATCGGGATGATGTTATTTAGGGCAAATTTCGTGATTTCCTGAATATCCATTGTCTATTGAATGCTCCTTCATAAGATACGATAAATAGATGACGATGTTTCACGTGAAACAATACCGTCAAGATCAGACAGAGAAGTGCTCGGGCGGAGTCGGATGTGAGTCCTTCTGTCCCTCGAGAAGCTCGAGCAGGCGCTCGAGGTCGTCTTCGGAGTAGAACTCGATCTCAATGCGGCTCTTTTTCTTGCCGGGGCGGATGCGCACCTTCGTGCCGAGGTACTCGTTGAGCCGGCCCACAGCATCCTGATAGAATGCATCCTGCTGAGCTTCTTGCGTTACCTGAGCTTCTGCGGTCTCGTCTTCCGGCCCGCCCTCCTCTGCGTCGAGGTAAGCGGGGTCATCGAGCAGGCAGCGCACGAGTTCTTCCGCCTGGCGTGAGGACAGGTGTTCCGCAAGGATGTGCTCCGCCGCCTTGATCTGCAGCGCCTCATCCTTGAGCGCGAGCAGCGGCCGTGCCTGGCCCATGAGCAGTTCGCCTGCGACGAGCTTGTCCTGGACAGGCTCTGCGAGCTCCAGGAGGCGCAGCGAGTTGGCGATGTGCGGGCGGCTGCGGCCGACCTTCTTCGCGAGCATCTCCTGCGTCAGCTGGAAGTTCTGCATGAGGAAAGCATAGGCCTCTGCCTCCTCGATGATATTGAGGTTCTCGCGCTGGATGTTCTCGATCAGGGCAATCTCACTGATCTCTGCATCGTTATATTCTCGCACAAGTGCCGGTACTTTTTCAAGTCCTGCTTTGCGGGCAGCGCGCAAGCGGCGCTCACCGGCGATGAGCTCGTAGCCCTTCTCCGGCAGGCGCCGGACGATCAGAGGCTGCAGGATGCCGTACTGGCGGATGGACTCGCTGAGGTCCTCGAGTGCCGCCTCGTCGAAATTCTGGCGCGGCTGATAGCGGTTGGCCCGGATCTCATCGGCCGCGATCTCCTGCACCTGATCCTTCGCCGGCGTGATCTCGCGGTTCTTCAAGAGCGCGCCGAGTCCTTTGCCGAGGCCGCCATGTCCCTTACTCACCATGTGCCATCACCTCTTCTGCCAACTTCATATAGGTGTCCGTTCCTTTAGAACGCTTGTCGTAGTAGAGAATGGGCTCGCCGTACGACGGCGCCTCGCTGAGGCGGACCGTGCGCGGAATCATCGTCTTGTAGACGAGCTCGCCGAAATTCTCGCGGACCTCAGCGACGACCTGTTCCGCAAGCCGCGTGCGGCCATCGTACATCGTCATGAGCACACCCTCGACCTCGAGATGCGGATTGAGATTCGTGCGCACGAGCTCAATCGTGTTCATGAGCTGCGAGACGCCCTCGAGCGCGTAGAACTCGCACTGGATCGGCATGAGCACCGAATCGGCTGCGGCCAGTGAGTTGAGCGTCAAGAGGCCAAGCGACGGTGGGCAATCGATGAGAATGTAGTCGTAGTCCTGCTCGACCGGCTCAAGTGCCCGCTTGAGCCGCGTCTCACGCGAGATGGCCGCGACGAGCTCGACCTCGGCACCGGCCAGTTCGATGTTGGCCGGCAGCACGTCGACGCCGAATTCCGTCTTGATGATGGCGTCCTGCACCGCCGTGCCGTTGATGATGACCTGATAGATTGTCGTCGCGAGCGCTGACTTGTCGATGCCATAGCCGCTCGACGCATTGCCCTGCGGGTCACAGTCGACAAGCAGGACCTTCTTCTCCTTTGCCGCCAGACATGCCGCGAGGTTCACCGATGTCGTCGTCTTGCCGACGCCGCCCTTCTGATTGGCTACTGCAATGATCTTTGCCTTTGCCACGAATTTCACCACTTTCTTTGATTTCCCATACCATTCTGTCCTGCAATCGTAAACAAGTGCACAGCTATCCTTGTAAAAGCGTGCTAGAATCAGTATAATTGTTACATTGTAACATCTGTAATGCGTGTGCGGCAGGAGCCTCTGTAATCCGTCACGGCTCCTCCGCGCCGTATACCCTATATCATAATATAGAAATCGCGAAAATGCCATTGTTTCACGTGAAACATTTTAAAAATTTACAGGGGAGGAATATCCATGCCTGTCTACAATGCCCCACTGCTGAAGATTGACCCGAAGGAGACGCGCCGCTATGCAGGGCTCATGCGCGCCAAGGATTTTGATGAACGCCTTATCGAGGATGCCTGCCAGGACGCCCGCCTGCTCGCCGAGCCACGCGGCATCTGGCAGCTCTACGACTACGACTGCGAGAAGCAGATCGTGAAGGCCGACCCACCCTTCCACATCGAGGGAACAAAGATTGGCAAGCATCTCTCCGGCTGTGACAAGGTCATCCTGCTCGCCGTCACGGTCGGCGATGCCATCGAGGACATGGTCACGAAGCGCTTTGCTGATGGCGAGTACGCGAGCAGCGTCCTGCTCGATGCCGCTGCGACCACGGCCGTCGAGCAGCTGGCCGACGGCATGGAGAAGGCCATCAAGCCGAAGATGGCCGCACAGGGCTACGGCATGCGCTGGCGCTTCAGCCCCGGCTACGGCGACTGGCCGCTCGACCAGCAGCCCGAGCTCATCCGCGTGACGAAGTGCGAGACCATCGGCATCTCGCTTTCTGAGTCGAAGATGCTCGTGCCGCGCAAGAGCGTCACGGCCATCATCGGCCTATATAAGGAAGTCAAGGGCTCGGAAGAAGCAGCGCACTCCCCCAATGGCTGTGCCGCCTGCGACAAAGTCGACTGCCCCTCCCGCAAAGCGGTCAAGTGAGCGGGATACAAAAACATTGACATAGAATTCATACTGCATTACTATGTCAATAGAATCTTTGAGCAAGGAAATCAGGAATCACGTATCAGGAACAACTCTGGAGGAATTGGCTATGATCCACATCTTTGACGGTGCCATGGGCACGATGCTGCAGGCCGGCGGCCTCAAAGCAGGCGGCTGTCCCGAACTCATGAACATCGACCACCCGGAAGTCGTCCGGCACATCCACGAGGCCTACATCGAGGCCGGTGCGACCATCATCGAGACGAACACCTTCGGCGCCAGCCGCCTCAAGCTCGACCATTACGGCCTCGAGGACCGCGTCGAAGAGCTCAACACGGCAGCCGTCCGTATTGCCAAAGAAGCTGCCGGCACGCGCGCCAAGGTCGCCGGCTCCATGGGCCCGACGGGCCGCTTCATCAGCCCGCTCGGCGACCTCGATTTCGAAGAGGCCTATGCGTGCTTCAAGGAGCAGGCCAGCGCACTCGCCAAGGCCGGCGTCGACTACTTCATCATCGAGACCTGCATCGACATCCAGGAGATGCGCGCCGCCCTGCTCGCCTCCAAAGAGGTCGCGCCAGCGATCCCGGTCATCTGCCAGCTGACCTACAGCGACGACGGCCGCACGGTCACGGGCACCGACCCGCAGTCGGCCGCCATCATCCTCTCCCACATGGGCGCGGACATCATTGGCGTCAACTGCTCGCTCGGACCGGAGCAGCTCGTGCCGATTGTCAAGACGCTCGCCGCCAGCTGCGACTGCCCAATCAGCGTCCAGCCGAACGCCGGCATGCCGCAG
>ERZ772858.1236-NODE-1236-length-27292-cov-5.672431_pt1 | contig 27292 bp, 29 predicted proteins | sample MGYA00512136_ERZ772858 | MGnify/ENA primary metagenome ERZ772858 (study PRJEB29015, sample SAMEA2737726) | human gut metagenome | biome: human gut; feature: human-associated habitat; material: faeces | place: China | collected 2012 ...
ATATGCCTCTGCACGGCCAAGGATGATACAGTTAACAACGATAAGCGGGATATAAATACCCAGGGATGCATACAGGGACGGAACGTAGCCCTGCATTAAGAGCTGTACGACTGTAACCAGGCTGGCTACGACTACGATGAATGCCGGAATACGAACACGATCCGGAATGATATTACGCAGCGCGGAGATCAGCAGGTTGGAAAACATCAGTACGGCTGTTGTGGAAAGTCCCATGCCGAGACCGTTGATGGCGGATGTTGTCGTCGCAAGAGTCGGACACATACCTAACATCAGGATGAAGGTTGGGTTTTCCTTGATAATACCGTTATATAAACGTTCTACGCATTTATTCATGAATGCCCACCTCCTAGTTTAAGCAGTTATGCAGATAGTATAAAGCTGCATTGACTGCGTTTGTTGTAGCGTTTGATGTGATGGTGGCACCGCTGATGGCATTGATCTCAGTGTCAGACGCAGAACCGGATTTTGTTACGCTTAAGCTCTCGCAGTTCTTGCCAACGTACTGATTTCTGTAGTCATCATCTTTTGCCTTTAAGCCAAGACCAGGAGTATCACTTGTCTCACGGATACCAACACCTGTGATAGTGCCGTCTGCATCAAAGCCGATGGAGAGCTTTACAGCTCCGCCGTAGGAGTCGTTAGACAGGGAGTTGATCACATGTCCCACTACTGCTCCGCTCGCGTCCTTTGCCTCGAGAACGGACTCGATCTCAACGCCTCCGAAACCGAGGTTTGCGATCTCATCAGCAGTCTCAGCGATCTTCTCTGTGGAACCTTCGACGTCAGAGAAGTTGTCTGCGTCCGGAAGAACCTGTTTGTATGTTGCGTTGTTGGCTGCGATGGTAGCCGCCTCGATCGGAGCTTTTGTCACATCATAGACAACACCGAGACATAAACCGGAAACCAGGGTGATCGCAAAAAGGATCAGGGCATCTTTCATAAATCCAGACTTACTTGCTGCCATTTTTCTTACCCCCTTTTCCGAATGCTGTCGGGAGAGTTACCTTCTCGATCAACGGAACAAGCATGTTGCAGAAGATAATTGCGTAGGAAACGCCCTCTGCGCCGCTTCCGAAGATACGGAACAGTCCTGTTAAAATACCAAGGCAGATACCGAATACGATCTGTCCTTTTGCAGTGATCGGGCTTGTTACATAGTCGGTAGCCATGAAAAATGCACCGAAGATGAGACCGCCGCCGCAGATCTCAGCCAGAACATAGTTGATGTTGTGCTGACCGAAGATGAATGCGAATACTGCGAATGTGATGATGTAAGCTGCCGGGATCAGGCCGAGACCGCTGGTGGCAATGTTTAAGGTGACGAAGTTGTAAGCGCAGCCGATGCCATAGATGGCGTTGGTCACGCTCTTCTCACAGCCTGCCACAAAGGCGTCCAGACCGGTGTCCAGCCAGGTGTTGGGGTTCTTCTTGCGGTAATCACGGATCTCCGTGCTTGCCTTGTACCAGCCATAGGGCGGGATCAGGGCAGCCAGCAGAGCCTGGGTCATGGTAGCGCCGCCTTCGGTGTAGGTCATCTCTTCCTGCGACAGAACATTGTACATTGCGGGAAGCATCATGGTCTTTTCCATAGTAACACTCCTTTTACACAAAACATATTCCATCAGTGCACCTGTTGTGCACTGCATCGTCGGGAGGCAAGGGCACTTACTTGCGCAGGATCAGCACCAGGCTTACGGGAGCCAGTGCGCACACCGTGACGGCCGACACGCCGTCGCGCAGGAAGTTGCTGGAGGACTTCTTCATATCGGCAGACAGGGCGTCCAGGGCACGGCCGTAAACGGTAAAGACGTTGCCCTCTTTGTTGCCCGGCTGCTTGAGCCAGTCACGGGTCTGCTGGATGCCCCAGGCGTAGCTGGCAGCCAGCACGCCCGTGCCAACGATGGTGGCACCGGTACTATACAGGCCCAGCAGGGTGGAGATCACGCCGCCGCCCTGGGTGTAGGTCATTTCGTTATCGGACAGCACTGCATAATCAGCAGGCAGATGCAGATCTTGTTTCATGGTATCACACACTCCTTTGAAGAAGCGCACCGTCCGCATTGACGGGCTGCTTCGTTTCCCTCAATGGTTCGGATGGAGAGAGACCCTCTCGCTACCCTCATTTTACAACAGGTGTTTGTTTTTTGCAAGGGGGTTCTGGGTAGAATGTGCAAAAATCGGAAAGGCGTATGAAAAAAACTGGAAAAGATTGTGAAAATAGCCTGCAATAATCTGACAAAATGCAAAAATGCCTGTGCCACGGCCAAAAAGCACGCGGCACAGGCAGAACAAACCGGGAAAACGCTCAGCCGGTCACACCGGCGCGGTAGAGATAGGGGTCGCTCTTGAAGCTGTCAAAGCTGTACAGCACCAGAATCTGGTCATAATCGTTGTCGGCGATCAGCTGGTCCAGACCAAAGTTGTAGTTGCGGAAGTCCACCACGTCGATGTCGGCGTAATTGGCGGTGAGGTAGGGCACGAAACAGTTGGCGTAGCTGTCCTTGATGACAAGGATCTTTCCGGTGCCGTCGCCCTGCACCCGGCTCAGGCCGTTGTTGCCGTGCAGGAACATGGCGTACTTGTCGTAGACGGTGAGCTTGTCGGTATCGTACAGGCCGGTGGCCTCGCCGTCTGTGGGCTGCCCGGCGGCCGTCACGTTGTAGATGGTCAGCTGGTTGGGCAGGTCGTACCAGGTGATGGTGTCCGGCACGGCGTTCCAGGTGCGGGCCTTGGAGTAGTGGGTGCCGTAGAAGCGATCGGCGGTCAGGGCCGTGTGGGCGGCGGTGTCAAAGGGTGTAAGACCCAGGGCAGTGCACAGCTGCTGGTAGGCGTAATAAGCGCCCAGGCTCGTCCAGTGGTGGTCGGTGCGGTAATAGAGATACTCGCCCTTGTGGTCGGTCAGGGTGCCGCGCACGTCCACAAAGCGGCCTCCGGCGGCCTGCACGGCGGCGCTGAGCGGATCAAGATAAGTGTTCTCGTCCAGCAGGGGCGCGTTGGCAGGTACGTTCTCCGGGTAGATGTCCGATGCAGCCGGGGCCAGCAGTACATTCACCTTGCCGGGGTACCGCTGGCAGAGGGATTCCACCGCAGAAGTATTCTTGGGCAGGGTGCGCTCCTCGCTGGAGAGCAGCCCGAAGGTGCGGGGGAACATCATGCGCTCCCTGCCCAGCAGGATGCCGCCGTTCTGCTCCTTCTGCAGCAGGGTGGTCTCCACCATGCTCTGCAGGCTGATCCACTGGTCGCGGCCGAATACCTGATCCTTGACGTATTTGGTGTAGGCGGTAAAGTAGCTGTTCAGCCCCTTGGCCGAGAGCTGCGTCAGGGCCGGGCGCTGGCTGAGGGTGGTATTCTCCAGCTCACTGTAGGCCCGGTCCGGGGTGATCAGATCCAGTGCGAACAGCCCCACAAAGAACAGGGTGAACACGATCAGCACCGGGTAGTGCAGCAGGGAAGATTTTTTTGCATGCTTGTCCATGGGTCACACCTCCCTCAGAAGTTGAAGTACAGGAACGGGCTGTTGGTGCTGCCCACCACATAGGCAGTGGAGACCACCAGCAGCAACAGGATGGTGGCGCAGCGGGTGATGACATTGCGCCGCAGGGTGTTCCAGATCTTTTCGATCAGTGGGGTGCAGCAGATCACACTGACGATGAGCAGGACGCCGTAGTTGCGCAGGAAATACAGCGGGGATACGCCGCCAGACGGGATGAACAGCTTCTGGAACAGCAGCCCGAAGCTCACGCCGGTGTCGTTGCCCACGAACATGGCCCAGCCCACCACCACGAGGAACAGGGTGTAGATGTGGGGCCACACTTTGCCCTTTTTGAGGTGGGGCAGCAGGAACAGCTTTTCGATGGCCAGCAGCACAAAGTAGTACAGGCCCCAGCAGATGAAGTTCCAGTTGGCACCATGCCAGATGCCGGTGAGCAGCTCCACAATGAACAGGTTCAGGATCTGCCGCTTCAGGCCCTTGCGGTTGCCGCCCAGCGGGATATACACATACTCCCGGAACCAGCCGGACAGGGTCATGTGCCAGCGACGCCAGAACTCGGTGATGGAAGCAGAGATATACGGGTAATTGAAGTTTGCAGGGAAGTCGAAGCCCAGCATTTTGCCCATGCCGATGCCCATCATGGAATAGCCGGAGAAGTCGAAGTACAGCTGCAGGCTGTAGGCGATGATGCCCAGCCACACCAGCGGGGTGGAGGCGTTGGCCAGCCCCACAAAGGTGGTGGAAGGGCTGGCGGCCACGCCGATGATGTCGGTCCACAAGGCACCGATGGCGTCTGCCAGCAGCACCTTCTTGGCCAGACCGAAGGTGAACAGGGTCATGCCCTCTTCGATCTGCGACAGGGTGTAGCGGTGCTTGTAGACGTGCAGCTGATTCGATACATCGCGGTATTTCACGATGGGGCCCGCAATGAGCTGCGGGAACATGACCACATAGGCACCAAAGTCGATGATGTTGCGCTCGGCCTTCACATCCCGGCGGTAGACATCAATGGAGTAGGACAGGGTCTGGAAGGTGTAGAAGCTGATGCCCAGCGGCAGGGTGCCGATGCCCTGGATCTGGGCAAAGGCCGTGCCCAGCAGGGCATTGGCGCTGCGCAGCACGAAGTTTGCATACTTGAAGTAGAACAGCATGCCCAGGCTGCCGATGAGGGCGATGAGCAGAAAGACTTTGCGCAGGGCGGGCTTTGCGTCAAAATGCTCAATGGCAAGGCCGCAGACATAGTTGATGAGGATGAGGGCCACCATGACCGGGAAAAAACGGACCTCGCCCCAGCAGTAAAACACAAGGCTGCAGAGGAACAGCACGGTGTTCTTGAGCTTTGCGGGCGCAAGGTAGTACAGCGCCAGCGTGATGGGCAAAAAGCGGAACAGGAAAATAATGGTGCTGAAAACCAAAGCGTCAGCCTCCTTTGTGCTTGCTCAAAAAAAGCCGATGCCGCAGTGGCACCGGCTCGGATAAGATCAGATCAGCTGTTCAGTGCGCTGTCCACGGCGCTGTCCAGATCGGCAGTGCACTCGTTGGAAGCGATGGCCATGACCACGCGGTTGTCCTTGAAGGCGATGACAGCGTTCTCCACGTTGCTCTGTGCCTGGGCAAACTCGGCGTAGTTGCCGTAGAAAGCCACCTGGTCCTGCTGGTAGGCGGTCAGCTGGTTGGCAATGTCCTCGGCCTTGCCGTCGGCAGCTTCGATCACCAGCACCAGGCCGGCGTCGCCGTTGTCGTTGCTCTTCACGCCCTTGTAGCTCACCACGTCCTCGGCCTGCAGACCGAAGTCGTACTCAATGTTCATGGCGGCGATCTCAAACTGGTTGGAGATGGGGTCTGCCTGCAGCAGGGCGTTGTAGATGCCGTCCAGATCGGATGCACCGTTCTCTTCGGCAGCGGCGGAGCTCACGACGCTGGAAGCTGCCTGCGAAGAAGCAGCCGGGGCGGCGGAAGAAGCCGTGGAGGAAGAAGCGGAGGAGCCGCCGCAGCCGGTCAGCACAGCGGCAGACAGGATGGCGCAGACAGCCAGAGATGCGATTTTTGTGCGGTTTATCATAAATTATTCCTTCTTTTGTTGAAATCATTCGTTCGGCTGCGGGTGTGTATGCGAACACCGGGCAGAACAGTATTATCTTACCATATCGGGGGGCAAAATGCAACGCGCAGGCACCCTTTTGCCGGCGGGTTTTACACATTCTTAACCGGTGACGGACTGCCCGGCGGCCAGCTTCTGCAAAACGGCAATGGCATCCTCAAAGCACAGGCCGCTCTGGCTGATAAGGGCGGCGTTTTCCGGCCCCACATAGCGCCAGTGCCACGGCTCGTAGGTGATCTCGGTGACGGCTTCGGCCTCCTTGGGGTAGCGCAGGATAAAGCCGTACTCCACTGCGTGCTGGCACAGCCAGCGGAAGGCAGCGGTATTCTCAAAGCCCTCGTCCAGGCTGGTGTGCTCCGGGGTGTTCAGGTCGGCGGCAAGGCCGGTGGCGTGCTCGGAGTAGCCCGGCGGGTTCACGATGGTGGCCGCTTTGGCCCGGGCGTCGGCTTCGCTGCAGCCCTGGTCGCGGTAATACTGGGTCTTGTTGTTGTAAAGCCTGGTCTGGTAGTCCACACTGCGGTAGCCGCTCTGCATCCGGATGTCCACACCGTCCTTCGCAGCGGCAGCCTGCATGGCAAAAAAGGCATCGGCGGCCTCGGTCTGCAGGTCCTTGTTGATGGCGGTGGAAGAACCGCATTTTTTGGTGGTGATGGTGTAGCCGTCCGCCAGCTTGTGGGTGTGGTTCACCAGCACCATGCGGGGGTCATCCAGCAGGGCCTGCGCCTGAGCGGCGGTCAGCAGGCCGTTTTCTGCGTCCGAGCTGCTGGCCGCGGGCTGCGATGCGGCAGACGACGCGGCGGCCTGCGGCTCCTGACTGAGCGCAAAGGCAATGCATCCGGCCACACAGCAGGCCAGCACGGTCAGGCAGAACAGGCGGCGGCCATGGCGGCGTCTGCGGCGGGGTGCGGGATGTGCGCTGGGGGAAGGCCGGGAAGAAGCGGAAGAACGCATAACAGCAAACCTTCTTTCCAAAAACGGATAACGTGCGGCCTGCCGGGGCAAGCTATGCCCGGAGGGGAGCACAATGAAGATGACAGCACAGGAATATGCGCGCCGGGTGCGGCGCACAGGGCCGCATTCGCCCCTGCTGGCCGACATCGCGTGGGCCTTTTGCGTGGGCGGCGGTATCTGCCTGCTGGGCGAGGTGCTGCGGCAGCGGTTTCTGGCCGCCGGAATAGAAACCGAGCTGGCCGGGACCCTGACCAGCTGCAGCCTGATCGCACTTTCGGCGGTGCTCACCACGCTGGGCTGGTACCAGAAGCTGGCCGCCCGGGCCGGGGCCGGGTCGCTGGTGCCCATCACCGGCTTTGCCAATGCGGTGGTCAGTGCGGCCATCGAGTTCAAAGCGGAAGGGCGGGTGCTGGGCACCGGAGCCAAGATGTTCACCATCGCCGGGCCGGTCATCGTATACGGCACGCTGGCGGCGGTGGTGTACGGCGCGGTGCTGTGGCTGAAAGGGCTGCTCCCTGTATAATACGATGCAGCCGGGCCGCAGATTGCACAGCGGCTCTCTATAGTATAGCACAACCCGGTGGATTTTTTGCCGGAAAGGAGAAATTGTGTTCATGACACAACGATGCGGCGACACACTGCTGTTCCGCACGCCGCCCGTGATCGCTGCGCAGGCGGCGGTGGGCGGCAAAAAGGAGGGGGAGGGCCCGCTGGCTGCAGCCTTTGATGAGCTGAGCAGTGACAACCGGTTCGGCCAGAGCAGCTGGGAGGCAGCGGAGAAATATCTGCAGCTGCGGGCGGCCCGGCTCTGCCTGCAAAAGGCCCGGCTGCCCGAAGAAAAAGTGCAGCTGGTGCTGGCAGGAGACTTGCAGGCCCAGTGCACAGCCTCCGGTTACGCCATGCGGGAGCTGGGCAGACCCTTTGCCGGGGTGTTCGGGGCCTGCAGTACCATGGCAGAAACGCTGGGTCTGGGGGCTGCGCTGTGTGCCTCCGGGGCGGCGGAGCACCTGCTGGCCATGGCGTCCAGCCATTTCTGTGCCGCCGAGCGGCAGTTCCGCACCCCGCTGAGCTACGGCGCTGTACGCACCCCCACCGCCCAGTGGACCGTAACGGCGGCAGGCTGCTGCCTGCTGCAGCCTGCCGGGCCGGGAGTGCCGATAGCGGCGGCCACCTTCGGCCGTGTGCAGGATTATCAGGTCAGGGACATCAACAACATGGGCGCGGCCATGGCCCCGGCAGCCGCGTCCACCCTGCTGCATTATTTTGCCGACACCCACACCGAGCCGCAGGAATTCGACTGCATCTACACCGGGGATCTGGGGCAGGTGGGCAGCAGCCTGCTGCGGGAGCTGCTGGCGGCCGAGGGCCTGCTGGTGAAGAACCATGTGGATTGCGGCTGCATTCTGTTCGACGCTGCGGAACAGCAGGTGAAAAGCGGCGGTTCCGGGCCGGGCTGCTGTGCCGCGGTGCTGTGCGGGCACATCCTGCCCCGCCTGCTGCGCCGCAGCCAGAAGCGGGTGCTGTTCGTGGCCACCGGTGCCCTGATGAGTCAGACCACTTTTCTGCAGAAGGAGAGCATCCCGGCGGTGGCGCACCTTGTGGAGCTGCGCGCGCCGGAGAAGGAGAGCGGAGCATGAATTATTTCTGGGCGTTCTGTGTGGGCGGCGGCATCTGTGTGGTGGGTCAGCTGCTCATCGACCTCACCGGCCTGACTCCGGCCCGCATCCTCACGGGTTATGTGGTGGCCGGGGTGGTGCTGTCGGCCATCGGGTGGTATGCCCCGCTGGCCGAGTTTGCAGGCTGCGGGGCCACAGTGCCGCTGCTGGGCTTCGGCCACCTGCTGGCAAAAGGGGTGCGCACCGCACTGGAGGAAGAGGGAGCCGTGGGCATCCTCACTGGCGGGCTCACTGCTGCTGCGGCCGGCATTACCACCAGCCTTGTGTGCGGCGTGGTGTGCTCCTGGGTGGGCAAGAGCCACGACCAGAACTGAAAAAACGGCTTGACAGGACGGCGCGGCGGGTGTATGCTGAAGATACAGACCAGCGGTCTGTAAAGGAGGACGAGCAGATGCCGCGCAACAAATATCCGGAACAGACGGTGGAAAAGATCCTGGATGCCGCCGCCGCGCTCTTTGCGGAAAAGGGCTACCAGAGCACCACTTTGCAGGACATCATCGACGCAACGGGTCTTTCCAAGGGGGCGGTGTACCATCATTTCCGCTCCAAGGAGGAGATCGCCCGGAAGGTGGGTGACCGCATGGGGGATGAGATGTGGGAGCCGCTGCGCCGCATCCGGGAAGCAGCGGGTCTGACCGGCCTGCAGAAGCTGCAGGCAGTGTTTGCGATGTCCTTTGCAGGGGACCGGCAGCAGCGCATGGGCCGCACTTTGCCGCACCTGACCGATGACCCGTATTTTCTGGTACTGGAGTGGCAGAGCATCGAGGAACGTCTGGTGCCGGAGTGCATTGCGCCCCTTGTCCGGCAGGGCGTGGCCGATGGCAGCATCCATACCGGAGACCCCGATGCACTGGCCGGTGCGCTGTTCTTTCTGGCCGATCTGTGGCTGCCGCCCCAGAGCCGCCCTACGACTCGCACGCAGCAGCGAGCACGCAACCGGGTCTTTCAGCAGATGACAAGGGCGCTGGGGCTGGACCTGCTCACGGAGGAACAGGCCCTTCAGCTGGAAGAACTGTGCCCGGAGAAATAACAGAAAAAGAGTCGGCGGAGAAAGCTCCGCCTTTTTCAGACGATTTTACAGACCAACGGTCTGTAAATGGAAAAGAAAGGATGATACGATGGGACCATTTGTACAGGTGGTACTGGGGCAGATCATTTCGCTGTTCGGCAATGCGGCGCTGCGGTTCGTGCTGCCGCTGATCCTGCTGCGACAGACCGGTTCGGCGGCGGTGTACGGTGCGGCGACTGCGCTGGCACTGCTTCCAGCGCTGGCCGGGACACTGGCCGGAGGCGTTCTGGCCGACCGCTGCCGCAAGGCGCGGCTCATGGTGGTGCTGGACCTTGCTGCCGCCGGGCTTGCATTGGGTGCTGCAGCCTCCGCCGACAACCTGCCGACAGTTCTGTGGGTACCGGCGGCACTCTGTGCGCTTTATGCGCTGCAGGGACTGTATCAGCCGGTGGTGCGGGCCAGCCTGCCGTTGCTGCTGGCGGGAGACCGCCTTGTGCAGGGCAATGCGGTGATCCAATTGGTCGATACGCTGGATGAGCTGCTGGGGCCCTTGCTGGGCAGTGCGCTGCTGGGTGTGATGGGGCTGGGGCCCCTGCTGGTGCTGTGTGGGGCCTGCTTTGCCGCTTCCGCTCTGTTGGAGTGGCAGATCCGCATCCCCGGCGACCGGCCGCAGCCACGCACGCAAAGAAAACCGGATTTTGCGGCAGACCTGCGGGAGAGCCTTACTTATCTGTACCACAGCCGGCCGGAATTGCTGCGGCTGGCGGGCATCATGGCGTTGGTGAACCTTGTGGAGATCCCGGCGGTGGTAGTGGGCATCCCGGTGGTGATCGTGCAGTACCTGGGGCAGAGCGATGCCGTGCTGGGGGCCGTTCAGGCCGTGCTGAGCGTGGGCGGCCTTGCAGGCGGAGCGCTGGCAGGCCGCAGCCGACACCCACTGTCCGACCGGCAGGCCCTGGGGCTTCTGCTGGGCATTGCCGGGCTGTGCGCCGCCATGGGCGTCGTGCTCTGGGTACCACCGCTTGCCTGCGGCGGGGTGGCCCTGTGCGGGTTTGGGATGATGGCCGCCGCCATGCGGTTCAATGTGTGGTTCTTTGCCCGGCTGCAGGCGGTGCTGCCGCAGGCACAGCTGGGCCGGGTGACCGGCTGTACAATGGCGCTGGCCAGCCTGACCCAGCCGGTGGGGCAGGCCGTGTACGGGGTACTGTTCGATGTGTTTTCCGCCTGTCCGGCAGGGGTGCTGCTGGGGGCCGGTGCCGTGTCGGCGGTGTTTCTGACCGGCGCGATGCGCCATGAGACCAAAAAACGCCCCGGCTGAATTGTCAGCCGGGGCAAGGGAAATCGGTCTGGCTGCCACTCTTCGCCCTGTTTTTCAACAGCTCTGCGCTAGAATGTGGAAAACAGGAGGCGATGAACGATGAAACACCGCTGGACGACCCTTTTATGGGAGCTTTTTGCAGCACAGCTGCTGTGCACGGCGGCGGGCAGCTTCGTACTCATCCTGATTCAGCGCACTGCCTGTTTTCACAGTACGCCCGGTGTTCACCGTGCGCGGCGCGTCACCAGCATGGTAGACATTGCGCGGCGCATCGCCGGTGTTTACCCTGCGGATCTCGCTCATAACGTTCCTCCCTTTTATTCAAACGATGGGAACTGGTCTTTCATCTTATTCGGTTACGGCACACCCGCAAAAGGCAGTGCCTGCCCCTTTATCGGGTGCAGGCCGCGCGGGCATCATCCAGTGCGGCAACGGTATCGGGGTCCAGTGGGTTGCCTTTTTCGCGCACAAAGGCAATGCTTTGTTCCAGTGCATGGCACAGCGCCAGGTCCAGGTTCTGCATTTCCTCGGCACGCAGCGCCTCCACACCGGGGTAATCCCGTTCGGCACTGGTCATATCCGCCATGTAAATAATCTTGTCCAACAGGCTCATGTTCTGTTTGCCGGTGGTATGGCACTCAATGGCAGATAAAATTTCCGGGTCCGTCACACCCCACTGTGTCTGGCACAAAACCGAGGCTGCGTACCCATGCCACACCGGCGCAGGGCGCTTGGCGGCATTTTTAGCTATTATAGCATTGTCAGCAAAAATCTGCAACATCTCTGCCTTGGGCAGTTCTTTCGCGCTGTCGTGCAAAAGTGCCGCTAATGCGGCCTTTTCCTCATTCGCGCCATAGCGTTTTGCCAGCTTGACTGCCATTTTTTTTACATTTATGGTGTGCTTGTAACGCTTTTCGCTCAAACGGCTTTTTACCAGCGCTTTTGCTTCGTCCACTGTCATCAAGATCCGCATCCTTTCCCTATTTTATTGTACCCTATCTATGGCTTCAAATCAGCTTGCCGTACAGCCCGTTCCGGTGTATCACATCCGCCACCGGCGGGGGCAGCAGCTCCTTCAGCCGGGCAGGGGAATACTTTCCTGCGCGGATATCACTGGAGGCACACTCCAGCACCGGGGCATCCGCAAACATGATCTTCCCGCCTGCTTCTTCCAACTTTTGGGCTGCTGCACGCAGAGCGTCGCCATCGCCGGGTTCCCGGCTTTGCACCACCAGGGTGACCATAGCCAAAATTTCCCGCCAGCGGTACCATTCATCAAATGTTTCCAGCATATCGCTGCCAATTGTCATATACAGCTGAGCACCGGGATACTTTTCCTGCAGCATGCTGACGGTATTATAGGTATAGCTGCGGCCCGCGCGGTCCACTTCCCACTGGCTCACCTGCACCTGGGGGCCAAGCGCCTTAAAGCATTCGCACATGGCAAGGCGCAGTTCGCCCGGCGTTGCGCTGGCGTGCTTGTGGGGTGGGATGCCCGCCGGCATAACCAGCACCACATCCGGCTGCACCGCCTGCATGGCGGCCCGCAGGTTGTTCATGTGCCCGGCGTGGGGCGGGTCAAATGTGCCGCCAAATAGCAGTGCTTTCATCTTACTTTTTCAGCAGTTCCGCATAAGCAGATTCCTTCGGCTTTTTGCGGAACAGCACAAACTTGCGGCCAATCACCTGCACGCACTCTGCATGGATGGCCTCGCACAGGATGTCGGCAGCCTCGCGGGCATCATACTCGCTGTTTTCCAGCACCTTCAGCTTGATCAGCTCGCGGGCTTTGATGCAGTCATCCACGCCCTTGATCAGCGTTTCATCAATTTCACCCTTGCCGATCTGAAAAACCGGCTCCATGGTGTTGGCCATGCCGCGCAGTGCGGCGCGCTGTTTGCTTGTCAAAGACATTGTTCGCTCCTTATTGTTCAGTCAAAATCAAATCGTTCTATTCAGTTTTTCTCTGCGGCTCATTCGCCCAAAAATGCGGCGAGCTCGGCTTCCAGCTTTTCCATGGCGCGACCGCGGTGGCTGATGGCGTCTTTTTCGGCATCGGCCAGCTCGGCATAGGTGCGGTGTGCAGTGTTGGGTACCGTGCCGCCGCCGGGCAGGCCGACGGCATCGGGGACAAACAGCGGGTCATACCCAAAACCGTTATCGCCCGCCGGGGTCAGGGCCACACTGCCGGGGCATTCGCCGGTCACAACCAGCTCCCGCCCATCCGGCAGGATCAGACAGACCGCCGAAACGAACTTGGCGGCGCGCTGTCCCACCGGCACATTCTGCATCTCTGCCATCAGCTTTTCGTTGTTGGCGGCATCGTTGCCGTGCTCACCCGCATAGCGTGCGCTGTACACGCCGGGTGCCCCGTTCAGGGCATCCACGCACAGGCCGGAATCATCCGCCACGGTGGGCAGGCCGGTTGCCTTGCAAAAGGCTTCGGCCTTAATCTTTGCGTTTTCCGCAAAGGTGGTTCCGGTCTCCTCCGGGTCCAGGGTTACACCCAGTTCCCGCAGGCTTTTTACCTCGTGGCCGCAGCGGGTCAGGATGCGGCGCAGCTCTTTCAGCTTGCCCGCATTGTTGGTGGCTGCACAAACGATCATGCCTGTTCCTCCCCTGCCTGCTCCGTTTCCTCTTTTTTATGCTGCGGAACCTCCGGCAGCAGGGCTTCGGCAAAATCGGTGGCGGAGAAGAAGATCAGGTCGTCGATCTTTTCCCCCACGCCCACAAAACGGATGGGCAGGCCCAGCTTTTCGTGCACACCGATGATGCAGCCACCCTTGGGGGTGCCGTCCAGCTTGGTCAGCACAACGCCGGTGGCACCGGCGGCGCGGCAGAACTCCTGCGCCTGGCTGATGGCGTTCTGGCCGGTAATGGCATCCAGCACCAGCAGCACTTCCAGGCTGGCATCCGGGCTGGCCTTTTTCACGCTGCGGCTGATCTTTGCCAGTTCATCCATCAGGCCCTTTTTGTTGTGCAGGCGGCCTGCGGTATCGGCAATGACCATATCATAGCCGCGGGCCGTGGCGGATTTGACCGCATCAAAAATCACGGCTGCGGGGTCAGCGCCCTCGCCCGCCTTGACCAGCGGCACCCCGGCACGGTCGGCCCAGGTTTCCAGCTGTTCGCTGGCCGCTGCGCGGAAGGTATCGCCTGCCGCCAGCATGACCCGCTTGCCCAGATCCTTGTACAGATAAGCCAGCTTGGCAATGGTGGTGGTTTTGCCCACGCCGTTCACGCCCACAACCAGAATAACCGCCGGTTTGCCGCTCAGGTCCAGGTCAGTTTTGGGGCTTACCTCGCGGCGGATGATATCGCGCAGGGCATCCAGCGCTTCCTGGCCGGTATGCAGGCCGTTGATCTCTACCTCATCGCGCAGCTCGTCCACCAAACGCACCGCGCAGCTGGGGCCGACATCGGCCAGAATCAGCTGCTCTTCCAAATCATTATACAGGTCATCATCAATAACAGAGCTGGTCAAGGTGTTGACGATGTTCTGGAAAAAGTCCGTTCTGGTTTTTTCCAGGCCATCGCTCATTTTCTTCTTTTTCTTAAAAATATCGAAGAATCCCATGGCGGTTCCTCCTTTGAATTAACTGATCAGATCAGCGGAAACGTTTTCAAGGTCAAGGCGCAGGATCTTGGAAACACCATCCTCCTGCATGGTCACGCCGTACAGCACATCAGCTGCTTCCATGGTGCCGCGGCGGTGGGTGATAACGATGAACTGGGTGCGTTCGGTCATGCGGCGCAGGTACTGCGCATAGCGCGTAACGTTCACATCGTCCAGTGCAGCTTCAATTTCGTCCAGGATGCAGAACGGCGACGGGTTGACGGCCAGAATGGCAAAATAAATGCTGATGGCCACCAGCGCCTGTTCGCCGCCGGACAGAGCCGACAGGTTTTTGATGACCTTGCCGGGGGGCGAAACCTGAATTTCAATGCCGGAGTTCAGCACATCGTTCTCATCCGAAAGATAGAGCCTCGCCGAACCGCCGCCGAACAGCTCGCGGAAGATCGCACCGAAGTTGCGGTTGATCTCCTTAAAGCTGGCGGTGAACATCTCCTGCATTTCGCTGCACAGCTCGGCAATCATTCGGTTCAGCTCCGCGCGGGATTTCTCCACATCGGTGACCTGTGCTTTCATGAAGTCGTACCGTTCTTTAACTTCCTTGTACTCTTCGATCGCGCCCACATTCACGTTGCCCAGCGCGCGGATCTTGCCGCGCACTTCGGCCACCTGGCGGCGCAGGTCTGCCACATTGGCAAAGGGTACACAGAGCTTTTCCGCCTCGGCTTCGGTCAGCTGGTATTCCTCCCACAGCTTGGATGCAGTGGTGTTCAGCTCAGTTTCCGCCGCGGTCTTGCGCTCGGCCAGGCGGGCCATCTCGCCGCTCATCCGCTCGCGCTCATCGGTCAGGGTGCGGTTTTCCTGGGTCAGGCGGGTCACAGCGGCTTCCTTTTCCATGCGCTCGGCATTAGCCTTGCGGATGGTTTCCTCCGCCGCGGTGATCTTCTGTTTGTTTTCTTCGCTGGCTCGCTTGATTTCATTGGCGCGCAGCTCATTGGCGGCAATGCGCTCTTTGGCGGCGGCCACATTGGCCTGCAGTTCCCGCACGCGGGCTTCGGCTTCGCCGCTGCGGCCTTTCAGGGTTTCCAGCGCTGCTTCGTGCAGGCTCAGGTCCTTCTCGGTGCGCAGCTTCTGCATTCGGTTATCCGAAAGTTTCTGCGATGCTTCCTCCCGCTGGCGGGTCACATCGCTGGTGGAAGCGCCCAGGCTTTCCAGCTCTTTGCGGTGCGTTTCAATCTCGGCTTCCGCCTGTTTGCGGGCGTTTTCTGCCTGGGCGGCGGCCGCAGTGTTCTCCCGCAGCTGCTGTTCCAGCGCGGCGATCTCCTGCCCGCGGTGGGCGGCAGCATTCTTGCCCTCTTCCAGCGCGGTGTTCAGCTGATCCAGCTCCATCTCGGCTTTCAGGCGGGCCGCAGCGGCGGTCATTCCCTCGCTCTCGGCACCGGCCAGCTGGGCGGTCAGGTTATCCACCTCCGCTTTGCGGGCGGCGGCTTCCTTTTCGGCTGCTGCGCGGCGCTCGTCCAGTTTCAGCACCTTGGCACGCAGTTCGTCCAGTTCCTGCTTGCGGCTGAACACACCCACGCTGCGCGCGGTGGAACCGCCGGTAAAGGAACCGCCTGCGTTGATGACCTGGCCGTCCATTGTGACAATGCGGTTGCGGTAGCCAAGATTTTTGGCCACCACCGACGCTTCGCCCAGATCCTCCACCACAATAATGCGGCCCAGCAGGTTATCAATAATATGCTGGTACTGGGGGGCGGTCTCCACCAGGTCGGCGGCCACCTCCGCCGTGCCGGTCAGGCGGCCATTGAATCGGCTGCCCTGCACGGTATCCAACGGCAGGAAGGTTGCGCGTCCGGCGCGTTCTTCCTTCAAAAAGGTGATGGCCGCGCGGGCGCAGCCTTGGTCCTGCACCACAATGTTCTGCAGCGCAAAGCCAAGTGCCGTTTCAATCGCGATTTCGTACCCCTTGCGCACGCTCAGGATACCGGCCACCGGGCCGATAATGCCGCGCAGCCGTCCGCCGCCCGCGGCGCGCATGACGGCTTTTACGCTCTGCTGATAGCCGTCCATGTTGCGCTCCAGATCCTCCAGAATGCGGATGCGCTGGGCGGTGTTGTTTTTGTCCGCTGCGGCCTTCTGCAAAGCTTCAGCGGCTTCCGCCTGCTGGCGGTGACGGCTTTCCAGCTTGAGCTTTAAGCCGGAGCGGATGTTATCGTTGCGGGTCACGGCTTCCTCGCACTCTTTCAGGTGCTCGGCAGCAGCGTCCCGTTCCTCGGTCAGTTTTTGTGCCACATCACCCGCGGCGGCTTCCTGGTTTTTCAGGCCGTTCAGCTGGGCGCGGGCCGCTTCCACGGCGGATTGCAGCCCCGCACCCCGCACCTGCAGGGCAGTGGCATTCTGCTGCATGCGGGCCATGGCGGCACTCACGATCTCCCGCCGCTCACCGCTTTGCAGCGCCTGCTGTTCCAGCGTGTTCAGCTGCTGGCGCAGCTTGTCCGCCTCGGCATCCAGATTTTGCAGCACGGTTTGCAGCTGGGTGATTTCCGCTTTGTGCTCGTCCGCTTCCTGCGCAATCCCCTTTGCGCCTTCCCCAGCGCGGGTCAGCTCATCGCTGGCGCTGCGGATCTGCTCGTTCGCGTGTTCGGTTTCGTTCTGCAAAACTGCCAGCTGGCTTTCGCTCCCGGCGTTCTGCTCGGTAATGGTGCGGATCTCAGCGTTCGCTTCCTCCACCTGCAGCATCAGCTGCTGGGCTTCGGCGCGCAGGGCTTCGGTGCGGGTGTCAAATTCATCCAGCTGGCGGGAAATGCGTGCATAGTCGCTTTCCGCCGCCTCATACTTGCGCTGCTGGTCCCGCACCGTATCCTGTGCGCGGCGGATTGAATCCACCCACAGGGTAATTTCCAGCCCCTTGCGGGTCTCGGAATATGCCAGGAACTGCTCCGCCTTTTCGCTGTCGCGTTTCAGGGGTCCAACCCGCTTTTCCAGCTCCCCCAGAATATCCCGCAGACGTTCCAGATTGCCCTCCGCCGCGGCCAGGCGGCGTTCGGCTTCATTTTTGCGGTAGCGGTATTTGGCAATGCCAGATGCTTCCTCAAAAATCTCGCGCCGCTCGGTGGATTTTGCACCAACGATCTCCGCAATGCGCCCCTGACCCACAATGGCGTAGCCATCGCGCCCAAGGCCGGTATCCAGCAGCAGCTCGTACACATCTTTTAAGCGCACGCTCTGGCCGTTGATGGTATACTCGCTCTCCCCGCTGCGGTAATAGCGGCGGCCAATGGTTACTTCGTCCGCGTCCATTTCCAGCCCATGATCGGAGTTATCAATGGTCAGCGATACCGCCGCATAGCCCATTGCGCCGCGGGTCTGGGTGCCGCCAAAAATAACGTCCTCCATCTTGCCCGCACCGCGCAGCTGTTTGGAGCTGGTTTCGCCCAGAACCCACCGGATGGAATCCGAAATGTTGCTTTTGCCGGAGCCGTTCGGCCCCACAACACCGGTAATGCCTTCGCCAATGGTGATCCGCGTTTTATCCGGGAAGGACTTGAAGCCCTGTATCTCAAGTTCTTTTAAGCGCATAGATGCCCCTTTTTATGCCTGCTGTTCCAGCTTGGTCAGCGCCGCTTTGGCAGCCTGCTGTTCCGCAGCCTTTTTGCTGCGGCCTTCGCCCACAGCCAGCGCCTTGCCGTTCAGCGCCACAGTAACCTGGAACCGCTTATCATGCGCCGGGCCGGATTCCCCTGTCACGGTGTAGGTCAGGCGGTCGTCCGGGTGTTTCTGCACCACTTCCTGCAGGGCGGTCTTGTGGTCATCCTCGGCGGTTTTGCCCTCCGTGATGAACGGCAGGATAAAGTTGCGGGCGGTCTCAATGCCGCCGTCCAGGAACAAAGCGGCAATGGTGGCTTCAAACGCATCCGAAACCACGCTGGGGCGGCAGCGCCCGCCGCCCAGCTCCTCGCCGCGGCCCAGCCGCAGGTAAGAGCCCAGGTCGATCTCCTGCGCAAACTGGAACAGCGCGTCCTCGCTGACCAGCGAAGCGCGCATGCGGGACAGTTCGCCCTCCGGGCGGGTGGAATGGTGGAACAGATAGTTTGCCACCACAACGGACAGCACACTGTCGCCCAAAAATTCCAGCCGCTCGTTATACAGCGTAGGGGTTTTGCTCTCGTTGGCGTAAGAGCTGTGGGTCAGCGCCGTGATGAGCAATTCTTTATTCTTAAAATGGTAATGCAGCTTTTCTTCCAATTCCTCAGGGGTACGCGTGGTCATAAGATTGCCTTACCTTTCGTTCTCTCTGTTTTGCGATTGTATATCGGGATATTTTGCAGGCCGGGCGGGCAATGCCCGCCCCCTGCAATAGGCTTTGGTTTTGCGGCTATCCCGTAGGGGCGCACATTGTGTGCCCGCTGCCTATATTTTGGTACCGGCCATTTCCAATGGGCGGGCATAACATTTCAATTTTCGCACGATATGCCGTTTTATTCCGCGTCTGTCTTTTCTGCTGCGGCCTTGGCGGCTACTTCGGCCAGGGCGCTCTGCATGGTGCCGCACAGGTCATTGGCAACGCACAGCTTTGCCTGGCGGATGGCGTTCTTGATGCCCTTGGCCTTGCTGGAACCGTGTGCCTTGATGACCGGCTTTGCCGCGCCCAGCAGCGGTGCGCCGCCGATCTCCTCAGAGTCCATCATGTGCTTCAGATTGCGCAGCCCGCCTTTTACGCCAAGGTAGCACAGCTTGGTCACAATGCTCTGCATAAAGATGTCTTTCAGCATGCCCAGCAAAGTACCTGCCACACCCTCGGTCAGCTTCAGCACCACATTGCCCACAAAGCCGTCGCAGACGATAACGTCCACCTCACCAGCCATAATATCACGCGGCTCAATGTTGCCCACAAAGCGGATGGCCGGGTTTGCTTTCAGCAGGCCGTGGGCTTCGCGGTACATCGGGGTGCCCTTGGTGTCCTCGGCGCCGTTGTTCACCAGCGCGACGGCGGGGTCCTTGCGGCCCATGACCTTATTCATGTACACGCTGCCCATGGTGCCAAAGGCATTCAGCATCTCGGCACGGCATTCGGCGTTTGCGCCGCAGTCCAGCAGCAAAAACGGCTGCTTTTTGCCCGGCATGCAGGTAGCCAGCGCCGGGCGCTTGACCCCCTTGACGGTGCGCACGATCAAACTGGTGCCCACATGCAGCGCGCCGGTGGAACCGGCGGAAACAAAGGCATCCGCCTCGCCGTTTTTCAGCATCGTCAGGCCTTTGACCAGGCTGGAATCCGTTTTGTGGCGCACGGCCTTGACCGGGTCATCGTGCATATCCACATCCTCGGTGCAGTGAATCAGCTCAAAGGGGGTCAGATCCACGCCAAGCTCCTGGGCAGCGGCCTTGATCTTGGCTTCATCACCCAGCAGGGCCAGGGTCATGCCATCACCAAACTCTTTTACCGCATCGGCTGCGCCCTGTACGGTCGATTTCGGGGCGTTATCGCCGCCCATTGCGTCCAGTAAAATTTTCATAATCCACCTCAGTGTTCCGCTTCGGCTGCCCATGCCCGCATGGCGGCCTGTGCAGCATCAGAAAGTGCCATATACCGTTCACGCTTATCCCGGATGGTGTCAATCTCCTCGGTGCGCGGCAAAATGCCCATGTTGGCACCCATGGGCTGGAAGTCCTTGTTGGGGGTAGTGATATAATCGATTAGTGCGCCACACATCGTTGTGGTCGGCGGGGGTGGCAGCTCTCTGCCCTGCAAACGGGCGTACAAATTGCGCGCTGCCAGCAGACCGGAAGCCGCGCTTTCCATATAGCCCTCAAACCCGGTGATCTGCCCGGCAAAAAACACGTTGGGGTGTTCTTTCAGGTAGAGCCCCTTGGTCAGCACCGCCGGGCTTTCCAAAAAGGTATTGCGGTGCATCACGCCATACCGGATGAACTCTGCATGTTCCAGGCCGGGAATCATCGAAAAAACGCGCTTCTGCTCGCCCCATTTCAAATTGGTCTGGAAACCAACGATATTGTACAGCGTGCGGGCGGTGTTTTCGGCGCGCAGCTGTACGTTGGCCCAGGGGCGGTGGCCGGTGCGCGGGTCCCTCAGGCCCACCGGGCGCAGCGGGCCATAGCGCATGGTATCCGCCCCGCGGCCCGCCATCACCTCAATAGGCATACAGCCTTCGTACACCGTCAGCTCCCCATCAAAGTCATGCAGAGGGGCACGCTCCGCGTTCAACAATTCGTTATAAAACGTTTCATATTCCAATTTGTTGAATGGGCAGTTCAGGTAATCGGCTTCACCGCGCCCGTAGCGGGACGCCGCAAAGATCTTTTCCATATCCAGGCTTTCGGCGCTCACAATGGGAGCCACGGCGTCAAAAAAGCTCAGCCGGTGGCTGCCGGTCAGCGCGGCAATCTGCTCCGCCAGCACACCCTCGGTCAGCGGGCCGGAAGCCACCAGCACCGGAACGCTTTCGTCCAGCGCGGTCACTTCCTCGCGGTGAACGGTAATGTCCGAGTTCTTTTCCACCATTTCCGTCACGGCGGTGGAAAACACATCACGGTCCACCGCCAGTGCACCGCCAGCCGCCACGCGGGCGGTCTCGGCAGCATCCAGCAGGTGGGATCCCATCATGCGCATTTCAATTTTCAGCAGGCCGGAAGCCGAATCCGGCCGTTCCGCCTTGAGGGAGTTGGAGCAGATCAGCTCCGCAAAGCCTGCACTTTTGTGCGCTGGCGAAAACTTGACCGGCTTTTGCTCGTACAGGTCCACCTGCACGCCGTGGTCTGCCAGCCAAAGGGCGGCTTCGCACCCGGCCAGCCCGGCACCGATGATTTTGATTTGCATGCGTTATTTCTCCGCGTTTTTCTTTTCGATATTCTTCACAAACCCGCAGCCCTCTTTGGCGCAGTACAGCTGGCCGCGGCGCTTGAACAGCGTTTTGCCGCAGTGGGGGCAGGTTTCCGGCACGGGTTCATCCCATGTCATAAAGTTGCAGGTGGGGTAGTTGCTGCAGCCGTAATACACGCGGCCCTTGGCGCTTTTGCGCAGCAGCATATGGCCGCCGCACAGCGGGCACAGGCCGCCGGTATCCTTTACAATGGGGTGGGCGTTGCGGCACTCCGGAAAGCCGGAACACGCCACAAACTTGCCGTACCGTCCGCTTTTGATCACCATGGGGCGGCCGCATTTTTCGCAGATCTCGTCGGTGGGGATATCCTCCACTTTGATCTTTTTGCCCTCCATGTTCTTTTCGGCGGCTTCCAGGCTTTTTTCAAAGCCCTGGTAGAAATCGTCCACTGTTTTGACCCAGTCCGCCTTACCGGCTTCCACAACGTCCAGCTTTTTCTCCATATCGGCACTGAATGTCGGGTCCACGATATCGGGGAACTGTTCCAGCATGACCTGGTTCACCGCGCGGCCCAACGGGGTGGTTTTGAGCTTTTTCTGCTCCTTTTCCACATAGCCGCGGTCCACAATGGTGGTAATGATCGGCGCATAGGTGGAAGGGCGGCCAATACCGTTTTCTTCCAGCGCATGGATCAGCGTTGCTTCAGTATAGTACGGCGGCGGCTGGGTGAATTTCTGCTCCGCCGAAAGCTTGTTCAGTTTCAGGTCCTGGCTCACTTCCAGCGGGGGCAGGGCGGTTTCTTTCTTCTGCTTATCGTCAGTGGCTTCCTCATACAAAGCGGTAAAGCCGTCAAACGTTACATGGAAACCCGATGCGCGGAAGATATAATCCCCCGCCGTGATGTTGGCCGAAACGGTATCCATCAGGCAGTCTGCCATCTGGGATGCCATAAAGCGGCTCCAGATCAGGCGGTACAGCTTGGCTTCATCGCCGGAGATGCTGCCCTCCACCTGGTCCGGCGTCAGTTCCGGCATTGAGGGGCGGATGGCTTCGTGGGCATCCTGCGCCGCTGTGGCGGAGCGGGATTTCCAGACGCGCTTTTTGTTGCAGACGTAATTTTCGCCCCAGGTCTTGCCGATAAAGGTCTTAGCGGCTGCGGCGGCTTCGTCCGCAATGCGCAGACTGTCGGTACGCATATAGGTGATCAGACCGATCTGGCCATAGCCGTGCACCTCCATACCTTCATACAGGCGCTGGGCGGCACGCATGGTGCGGGTGGCCGAAAACCCCAGTGCGCGGCTGGCATCCTGCTGCAGGGTGGAGGTGATGAACGGTGGCTGCGGCTGGCGGCGGCGCTGGCCCTTATCCACACGGGTCACGGTGTAGGGTTTGCCGTCCAACGCGGCCAGAATGGCATCCGCCTGTTTTTTATTTTTCACCACCAGCTTGGTGCCGTCCGCCTGGGCTGTCAGCCGTGCGTTGAACGCACAGCCGCTCTGGCGGGGCTTCAGGTTGGCGTCAATGTTCCAGTATTCTTCGGGCTTAAAGTTTTCAATTTCGATCTCGCGGTCGCGGATAATGCGCACCGCCACGCTCTGCACGCGGCCAGCCGAAAGCCCGCGGCGCACCTTATGCCACAAAAACGGGCTGAGCTTATAACCCACCAGGCGATCCAGCGCGCGCCGGGCCTGCTGGGCGTTGAACAGATCCATATCAATGGTGCGCGGGTGGGCCATACCCTCCTGCACGCCCTTTTTGGTGATCTCGTCAAAGGTCACGCGGTTGGGGGCGGTGGGGTCCAGCCCCAGCACATTGGCCAGATGCCAGCTGATTGCCTCGCCTTCACGGTCCGGGTCGGTTGCCAGATAGACGGTCTGTGCTTTTTTCGCTTCGGCTTTCAGGTCCTTGACCAGCGCGGTCTTGCCTTTGATGGTAATATACTTGGGGGTATAGCCATGTTCCACATCAATGCCCAGCGTGCTGGCGGGCAGGTCCCGGATATGGCCCATGCTGGCCGTTACAGTATAGCCGCGGCCCAGGTATTTGCCAATGGTCTTTGCCTTGGCCGGGGATTCCACGATCACCAGCTTGGTGCCGGGCTTTGCTTCGGTCTTTTTGGTGGTGCGCTTTGCGGCAGGTTTTTTGGCTGCGGTTTCGCCGTCCTCTGCCTTAGCTGCCTTGGTTTTGGTCGTTGTCTTTTTCGTGGTTGCTTTTTTTGCTGCCGGTTTTTTCGCTGCAGTCTTTTTTGCGGCAGTTTTTTTTGCCGGGGTTTCTTCCGGCTGCGCCGCCTGCTGGGCAGTCAGCTCCAGTTCAGTTTGCTTTGCCATATCTGTTTCTCCCAAATTGGCGTATAAATTCTATCTTAATCGGATACTTTCCGTAATGTCACCATACATGCGGGCCATATCCGCCCGCTGCGGCTGGGGCCGCTTGCCCTTATGCTGCGGTATACCGGCCCCCGCCGTTATCCACGGCGGCGCCGGCAAATTCCAGCTCCATGAGCGCCGCCAGAACAGCCTGCACAGCAAGCCCCGTTGCGGCAGCCAAGTCATCTGCCGTCTGCGCTTTAGGGCCTAGTTCTGCCAGCACGGTGCGGGCGTTGGGGGTCAGCTCATCCAGCATAACCCCTTCCTGCACCAGCTCGGTGCCGCCGGGTGCAATGTGCAGGGTATCCAGCACATCATCCGCCGTGCACAGGGCGCGGGCGCGGCCGGTACGCAGCAGTTCATTGGTACCCTCGCTGGTGGGGCTGTAAATGCTGCCGGGTACCGCAAACACCGGCCTGCCGTACTCTTCGGCATGGCTCACGGTGTTCAGCGTTCCGCTGCGGGTGCGGGCTTCCGCCACGCAGAGGGCTTCGCTTAAACCGGCAATCAGCCGGTTGCGGGCCAAAAAGGTCCCTGTCATTTTGCCCGTATAATCCGGCGGGTATTCGCTCAGCACGGCACCTCCCAGAGCTTCCAGCTCCGCGCGCAGGGTCACGTTCACCGCTGGGAAGGTCTTGTTGATGGCCGTGCCCAAAAAAGCAACGGTCTGCTGCCCGGCTTCCACCGCCGCGCGGTGGCCTGCGCCGTCCAGCCCTTCGGCCAGCCCGCTTACGATCACCACACCCCGCTCCGCCATTGTCAGCGAAAGATCCCGGCAGGCGGAAAGCCCATACTTTGTGGGGCGGCGGGTGCCCACCATGCCCACATACCGCCGCCCGTTCAGGCAGGCAGGGTTTCCGGTGCCGTACAGCACCAACGGCAGGTCGGGCAGGTCCCGCAGCCGCTGGGGGTAATCGGCGCTGTCCGGTGTCAGGATAAAAATATTCAAATCATCGCAGCGCTTTTTCAGCCCCGCCATCTGGGCCGGGGCCACCGCCTGCATAAATTCGCGGGCTCTTGCGCTCAGGTATTCCGGCGGGTTCCAGCCCGCTTTTACCTGGCCATACAGTTCGGCCGGGTCCGGATATTCTTCCAGAAGTCTGCCCGCCAGGCGGCAGCCGGACCCAAGCGCTTCGGCCAGCCACAGCCAATACAGTGTGCTGTCCATACCTTATTATACACCTCTGAAGTGCCAAAGCAAGACGCTGCCTGCAACCCCGGCGTTCAGGCTTTCCACCAGGTCCGTCATCGGGATGCGCACCGCCATATCGCAGGCCTGCACGGCAGCGTCCGTCAAGCCCTGTCCCTCATTGCCGATCACGGCGCACAGGCCGTCCGGGTAGCTCTGCGGGGCTTCGTCCAGCGGGCGGGAATGGTAGAGCGCCGCAGCCAGGCAGACCACGCCGCGTGCGCACAGCTGCTGCAATGCCTGCGGCAGATCCTGCACCGGGGCCACCGGCAGCCGCCCGGCTGCCCCCATGGATGCCCGCAGTGTTTTGGGGGCAAAGGGTGCCGCGCACCCCTTGGAGAGCAGCACACCGTCAAAGCCAAAGGCCGCCGCGCTGCGCAGCAGGGTGCCCACATTGCCGGGGTCCTGCACCGCTTCCAGTGCCAGAATACGGCGTCCCTTTGCTAAAATATCTGCTGCCTGCCAGCCGGGGTGTTCAAACACGCCGAACACATCCTGGCTGGTTTTGGTTCCGGAAAGCTTTTGTGCCACCGGCTCTGTTACCAGCACAGTTTTGCCCGCAAAGGCTTCCAGTTCTGGGGTATGGGCCAGGGCCTTCTCGGTGGCATACAGGGTTTGCAGGGTACAGCCGCGGGCCAGCTCCAGACAGAGCTTGGGGCCCTCAGCAAAAAACAGGCCATCCGCCGTGCGGAGCTTTTCTTCTTCCCGCAGGCGGCAGGCATATTTGATTTTGGCGTTTTCGCGGCTGGTGATGGTTTCCATCTGGCACCCCCGTATGATCTCCATATAAACAAAATGACGCACGCGCGCGCGGCGCATGCGTCTTTGAAAAAGCTGATTCTTACAGCGCCTTCTTGGCGGTCTCGACCAGAGCGTTGAAGCTGGCGGGATCGTGGATGGCCATCTCAGACAGCATCTTGCGGTTCAGCTCGACGCCGGCCTTCTTCAGGCCGTTCATGAAGGTAGAGTAGTTCATACCCTGAGCACGAACAGCGTTGTTGATGCGGGTGATCCACAGGTTGCGGAACTGGCGCTTCTTCTGCTTACGACCAACGAAAGCATAGTTGCCAGACTTCATCACAGCCTGTTTGGCCATACGGAAATGCTTGCTCTTGGAGCCGTAGTAGCCCTTAGCCAGCTTCAAAGTTTTGGTGCGACGCTTATGCGTCATGGTTGCGCCTTTAATACGAGCCATGGTAATATCTCCTTTTACACAGTCACATTAAGTCAAGTCAGAAAATGATTCAGCCGAATCAGCCGCCGTAGGGCATCATCTTGCGGACAGTAGCCTCGTTGGTCTTGTCAACGTACTTGGGCATACGCAGGCCGCGGGTGAGCTTGGTGGTCTTCTTGGTCAGGATGTGACGGCGCTTGGAAGCGTTGCGCTTGATCTTGCCGGAAGCAGTCATCTTAAAGCGCTTTTTGGCACCGGAGCAGGTCTTAAGTTTCATTTTAGCCATTTTCTTTTCCTCCGTAAGATAGAGTATTTACTTGGTCGGGCTGGGGGACAGGAACATCATCATGCTGCGGCCTTCCAGCTTAGGCTGCTTATCAACCACAGCCTTGCCTTCCAGCGCCTGTGCAAAGCGCTGCTCCACATCAATACCCAGACTGGTGTGCGCCATTTCGCGGCCGCGGAACCGGATGGAAACCTTTACCTTGTGGCCCTGCTGCAAGAACTTTGCGGCCTGGTTGACCTTGGTGTTAAAGTCGTTGGTATCAATGTTGAGCGAAAGGCGGATCTCCTTCAGCTCGATCACTTTCTGGTTTTTCTTGGCTTCCTTTTCCTTTTTCTGCATCTCAAAACGGTACTTGCCGTAATCGAGAATTTTGCAGACAGGGGGCTTGGCCTGGGGAGCCACCTTGACCAGGTCCAGATCCAGCGCCTGCGCCATTTTCAGCGCATCGCGGGGGCTCATAACGCCCTTCTGCTGGCCGTCCGCGCCAATCAGGCGGACTTCCTTATCACGGATCTGCTCATTGATTTCCAGTTCCTTGGAATTGCTGTTGCTCGCGATTGGAATACACCTCCGTTACAAGTCTTGAAAGATTGAAATGAAAAAGCGGCTGCCCCTAAAAGCAGCCGCCTGAATACGAAGTTGGCACGCAATCATTGCGTGATCTTTGTATGACCCGGAGCCCTTTGGCCCGCAAGGTGAACGACGGCACACTGCCGGACGCTGCTTTTTTTACCTCAAATACTATACCACAGCACAAACGCTGTTGTCAATACAAAAGCGTAAATTTTCCCACAGTTTTTTTCGCAGGGGCGCATTTTGTCGCTTCGGGTTCGTTATCAGCCCTTCACGGCCACGCACTCGATCTCTACCAGTGCGCCTTTGGGGATGCCTGCTGCCTGGAAAGCGGCGCGGGCGGGGTACGGCTCGGTAAAGAACTCAGCGTACACCTCGTTCATGGCGGCAAAGTCTGCAATATCGTTCAGCAGCACCGTGGTTTTTACCACATCAGCCATGCTGGCGCCTGCAGCGGCCAGAATGTTGGAAATATTGGTCAGGCTCTGGCGCGTCTGGGTCTTGATGTCCTGCCCGGCAAATTCGCCGGTAGCCGGGTCAATGGGGATCTGGCCGGAAACGTAAATGGTGTTGCCTGCCTGGATGCCCTGGGAATACGGGCCGATGGCGGCGGGGGCTTTATCGGTATGCAGTGCGGTGTTGCTCATCGTTTTTCACTCCTATAATATAAGGCAATACCGCACAATTCCCGCCTAACGGCTCAAGCACCGCTCCGGCGGCTG
>ERZ772858.1264-NODE-1264-length-26772-cov-4.184414_pt1 | contig 26772 bp, 23 predicted proteins | sample MGYA00512136_ERZ772858 | MGnify/ENA primary metagenome ERZ772858 (study PRJEB29015, sample SAMEA2737726) | human gut metagenome | biome: human gut; feature: human-associated habitat; material: faeces | place: China | collected 2012 ...
ACAGAGGGGGTCAAATTTCGTTCGTTTTGGGGGTCACCAGAACTTTCGTTTGACAGCCATAAAGGCGCTGATCAAAACTGCGGAACGCGCAGTCACCCGTTTCCCTCCTGGAGCAATTTACTCTGCTGATTTCCTGTTCAGCATCCTGCGGACCATCCTGTCAAAATCGGACGTGATGTGCTGGGTCTTATTGAATTCGTCATATTCCGCCCCAGCCTTGAGAACTGCCTGTTCTTTGGATATTTTTCCTTTATCGGACAGGATGTCCTAACGGCGGAAGGCAAGGAATTCATTGATACTGGAGGCGAATTCTTTCATGGTGAAGGTTTTTCCCCGCTCTATCAAATCTTCGATATAATCAAAATAGCCAGATACCGTTCTTTCTAATTGCCTGATCTGCTGCATGGTCAGATAATTTTTCGCTATGGTGACATCTGACTTCAGAATGCGGCCTTCCGGGCATTTTTCCAGGTCGTCAGTCCCATATGTTCCTTATGCCGGCCGGCTCTGGCATAGATGATTTCCGCAGCGGTCTGGCCGGTAATGGCATAGTGGAACTTGTTCTGCACCATGGCATAAAATTGACGGGTTACCGGGGAATTCCGGTCATAATCCAGACTGCATTCGGCAAAAATATCTGTAATCTGCTGCCAGATACGGCGTTCACTGGCCCGGATGGAGCGGACCCGCTCCAGAAGTTCGCGGAAATAGTCTTTGCCGAAAGCCGTCCGCCCCTGCTTAAGACGTTCATCATCCATGGCAAAGCCTTTGATCATGTATTCCTTAAGAACGCTGGTGGCCCAGATGCGGAACTGGGTGGCCCGCCGGGAATTCACCCGGTATCCCACGGAGCTGATGGCGTCGAGGTTATAGAATTTGTTTGTTCTTCTGACCTGCCTGGAACCTTCTGTTTGAACTACCGAGAAATCCTCGGTAGTTGAATTTTCATCCAGTTCGCCGTCCGCAAAGATATTTTTTAAATGCAGGGAAATGTTGTCCGGTGTACAGTCAAACAGCCCGGCCATAGCTTTCTGCGTCAGCCAGATGGTTTCATCGTGGAGGACGGCGTTGACAGAAATATTCCGCTCCGCAGAGCGATACATCAGAAAGCGGAAAGTGTTGTCCATGCGGGAGTCCTTTGGGAATAAGGAGAAGATAAGACAGGGGCAGGAACCCCGCACAATATAGCTGTTCTTATTCTTAACAGCCAGAGATTCTATGTCCAAAAAATGTGTCAGCCGATCGCTCACTGGACCCACTACTTATTATGGCTCCCCCCTCATCAGCCTCACTGGAAATGATGAGGCAGGCATGTGACGCACCCGCTAGTTCAGACTGACACAGAATGGCGTAAGAGAGCTCCTCAGGTCCTTCAGGCAATGGGTTCCGCGGAGACACTCCGGGAATGAAGATGCAGAAGGACCACACCACGCTGTCAGGAACAACGCCGCTGTCATACGGCAGAGTGTCCGACGGCCTCCCAGGAGATTTTTAAGAGGTCCGGGGGGATGAGGGACGCACTTTTAGTGCCTGTCCTCTTTTCTCCCCAATCTCGCAAAACAGGAAGAGCAGGGGCTCTGACATTTGGACAGGCTCTGCAAAATGGCAGGAGAAAAAGCAGGGCAGGGGAAAAGAAAAAAAGAGGGGACCGCGCGGTCCTGCGCGATCCCCGGGAAAGGAAGGAAAAAACTAAAAAGCCGTCAGTACGACAGAACCATCCTCACCGCTCAGTCCCACAGTAAAACATCTGGTCTGCCCGCTCCCGTCCGTATAGGAGATGCCGTACGAGGGCAGGCTGCCGTAAAATGTCATGCTGACCGCCAGAGGCCGTCCCGGTCCGAGTACGGGAAGCCTGTGCATCTCCTTTACGGAAAACATCAGGTTTCCGCCACTGTCCTCCACAGGGCTCACCCGCAGGAACCGGAAGTCCTTCACGGCTTCGGAAGCGGAAAAGGCTATCCAGACCCGGGATTCCGAGGTGTCGGCTATGAACGTGTCATACCCGCCGTTACCGGGGGTGACGCTCTCGGCACGCGTGGCCCGCACAGGCATGCCGTTTTGCGCGGAAGAGGCGGGCTGGAAAGCGGCAAGGGGAATGAGACTGAGGCTGGCCACGCGCGCGGCAAGGGATTTTTCCTTCCTCTCAAAAGCCTGCTGTGTCATGGCTTCCGCTGTGGCGGGATCCAGTCCCTCTGACGCATTACGGTAATAGCCGGTCTCCCTGGAGGACTCATTCTCTGCACGGGTGAAGAAAAATTCCAGACACTCTGTCCGGCTCTGCCCCCGGGGAAGACGGTATACGCCGAAAATGAACGCCATCACCCCCGCGTATCCCTCTCTGAACAGGCTGCCGTCATCAAGCAGGAAGATCCTGTTCCGGAATGTGCCCTCCATGGCGGGCGCGGGGCTGCCGTCTCTGAGCGTAAAAACGGCATAAAGCTGCTTCCCTGTGCGGGATACGCCGTTTCCCCCGTCAATTTTTCCGATGAGGCATTCCGGCGTCCCGTCGCCATTTATATCCCTGACGGCATAGCCGGTCCTCTCAAGACATTCGGCAGGCGTCAGTTTTCCTGCAGCCTCTATAATGCCTGTCATTCCCTCATCATTGCCATCCTCCGCGGTCCCTGCGCCATCACCGCAGAAGTTTCTGGCGCGGGTCAGGACATCTTCATACGGAGACGGTCCGGCGGGTTCCGCGGCGTTCACGGAAACCGCTGCCGCGAAGACGGCTGCGCAGATTGTCAGAGTGGCAGAAAAAAGACGTGTCACGCGCATAGTTCCTCCCCGTTATCCTCCTGCCGCGCGGAATCGGCCGGCGCGGCAGTGTATTTTTCTGAAATGCGCTTTCCTTTCAGCAGGAAGACGCTTCCTCCGCTTTTCTTCACAGCCCTGAGGCAGGCAGTATGAGGGCTGCCAGAGCCATGTTTTCCCCCGGTTCCTTCAGAAAGGGCAGCCGCCCGCGCCCTTCGTCTTTTCCGGGAAAATCAGGACTCCCGGAAATCTCTTCAGAGAAGAGACGGCTCATACGCAGATTCCCGTGCCGGTCTGCCTGCAGGAGGCCCTTTCCCGGAGAGTGTCCTCCCGGGAAAACGGCCGCGTTTTATGGCATGCCGGCCGGCGTACTGAGGACTGTCTTGTCCTCAGGGAGGGAAACGGCTTCCAGAAGGATGGTGCCGCTGCCGGACTCCGTCGGCATGTCATAGGAGCATTCGCCGAAGGTCAGGCTGAAAAACTGTTCTTTCTTTTTTCGAGATAGCTGAACAAGCGCCGGTTCAGGGTAAGGAGTTCAAGAGGCCGCCCGTCCCGCGTCACGAAACGCACGGTGAAGGCATGCGAGTCTGCCGCTTCCCCGCCCGTATAGCGGGCCGTAACGGCCCTGAGCCCGCTCCAGGAAAAAACCGATCCCTCCTCCTGCAGTTCGTGGAGAACGAAGGTATCCTTACCGGCAGTGGTCTCATGCCGGAACACATTCCCGGGAGCTTCAGCGTATTCGCAGGACCATTCCAGGCGGACTTTGTTTCCCAGACTGACCGGGCTGCCATGGGAAGCCTTCAGCTCATCGAAAACCGGCATAACCGTGCCGCCGGGGAAAACAAGGGAGAGAGAGCGCCGCTCCGGCCCTGACGCAGGCGAAGATTCCACACTGTAAAACGGGATGCCGCCGGCATGCCCCCGGACGATACGGCATGGGCCGGGATAAACGCGCACACAGGACGGAGCCTGTCCTCCGGAAGAGAGACACAGGCTGGCGGAGGCAAAATCTCCGGCTGCGGAGGCCGGGCAGGTCACGCGGGCTGTCACATCCCCGATGCGCCAGACTGTGTCTTCCGAGCCGGGGCCGCAGTCAATGAGCCCGTCAGCCCCGGCGTCACGCACGGCGCCCGCAGGCTCACCGGCGGAGACGGCCCGGATCGGGGAGAGAACGAAAAAACAGCACACGGCAAGAGAGAGCAGAACACGTTTTGTCATGGAGACTCCTTCTGGTTCCGGGGACGGGGCTCCCCGCTGCGGAAGGCGGGGCGGGGAACACCGGCATCCCCGTACTGCCGCGGAGCGGCCAGGGCATAAAAAGCAGGCACGCGGAGCGGCGGGCATGGAGGGGAAGGACTGGGCACAGGAGAGTACTGCCTGTTTCCCGCATAGCCGGACAATCTTCCAGGAACATCATTTCCGGGACGATTTCAGGCAAAATCATCCCGCGGATGACGCCTGTCCGCTCCTTTTCCCGCATAACAGGATACAGGACAGTGTTCTTTTCAGTGGACGTCCACGGAAGACGCTTGCCCCTGCCGGAAGAAACAGGTTCTTTCCGGATGCCTGGTTTCGCGGACGCCGGAGAGGCAGCCATGACAGCCGCGGCATTTCAGGCGGGCGGAAAAGAAGTGAACATGGAGGCTGGCGTATTCAGAACCGGATTCCGCCACCCGCCCGCATCCCGGCTCCGCAGGCTTTGAAGGCGCCGGAAAGGTCTTCCCTGAGAAGCCCGGGCCGGCGGATAAATGAAGCTGTCCGTTAAGGACGGAACCAGCGGCCGGCATCACACTGAAACCATCCCTTCAGATAGGAGGACAGCATGAACATCCTGCTCCTGCTCGGGCTTCTGACCCTGACCGTTCCCGCTCCCGTCCACGCCGCGGACAAAAGCGGCGAACCTCCCGCCATCCGCTATTTCCAGTACTGGGTCAGATATGGAGAAAAGGCGGCGCGTCCCGGAGGGTATGGCAGTCTCTCCTTCGAGCTGATGCAGGGGCGCATGAACATCTTCGCCCCGGATCCTGCAGGCAATTTCTGCGGCCCGGCTGACAGCTCCGTGATCAGGGATTTCTCCGTCCTCGCGGCGGGTCTTGATCTCACGGACTGGACCGGCGAATCCGGAAAGGATCCCTTCTCCCTGCCTGAGAAGGAAAGGGAAAAGAGCTGCGTCTGGTCGCTGACCATTATCTTCGCGGAAAACGGCAGGGGAAACGCGCCCGGAAAAATCCGGATTTCAGGTTCTGACGACGGCACCGGAGAAAAACGTCTCAGGGCCGAGGCCGAACTCCTGCGCTTCTTCGCAGACAAAGCCGGGCAGGCCCGCGCCACGGCGCCGCGCACACCGGCATCGCTCCTGTACAGCGTGAAAACGGATGGGAAGAATTTCTGGTACACGCTTGACGCCGATGATGGCATGGTCCGGCTTTCCGCCAGAGGGAAGGACAGGAATGTAACAGAATACGTCTCCCCGAAAATCCTCGGGCGTCTGAACGCCTGGATCTCAGAATACGGGATCGACAGATGGAACGGCTTTACAGGAGCGGGGTATACGCGGAACGCGGAAGACGCCTTCACCTTCAGCCTGAGCTTTGATACACAGCAGACGGTCAGCGCTCAGGGGCGCTCAGGCATTCCCGGCGGCACGCCGCCGCGCTTTGCCGGGGCGGAAGCCGAGCTCAGACGGATTCTTGATTCCGCGCTCGGTCCCGCAGCGGGGGATGATGTCTCCGGATTCCCCCTGTCCGGGTTTTCCTATGCGGAAAGCGGCACGTCCCTGGATTCCCATGTCGTTTACAAAATTTACCGCCGCGTTGACGATGGCCTGCCGCATATGATCCTGAGCTTCAAAAAAGGGAGGGATCCCATCACGGAAGTCATCATGGACAGGAAGTCTCTGGAAGGGTTTGCGGACCTCATCCGTGAGCTCGGCCTCTCCTCCTGGAACGGTTTCCGCGGAAATAACCCGAACGTTCTGGATGGCAGTGGGTTCGGTCTGTCCGTGAGCTACCCCGATGGAAGGTCTATCTCCGCGTCCGGTCACAACGCGTTTCCAAAGGACTACGGGAAACGGACGAATGAGCTCTGCCGGTATCTTAACGGGCTGCTGGAAGAAACTGACGGCGCGCGGAATCGCTGAAACGGAGCGCCGGCAGACGGCAGTGGTGAAATCCGGACGCGCTGCTCCGCAGCCATTCCCTTTCTCCTCCGCGCGCCCCGGCAGCCGTATGCGCGTCAGCTGTGGGGAGGTCAGCGTGGACTCCGTTTCACACCCTGAAATACCGCGGGGCGTACAGGCAGCTGACGTAAAAGAAACTGGTGCCGGGGCGTTGCAGACAGATGCAGGGCCGGGGCACCAGTAACGTTCAAATAGAGGTGGAAATTCTGAGGCGCCGGGCAAAGGGCAGCACCCGGTGCCGATAACTATCGGGGCAGAAGACGGCATCAGTAAAACAAAACTTCTGCTTCCGGTGAAGAAATTCTGAAGCGGCGCTTAAACACGGCTCCCGCTCTGTCCCGGAAAAGGAAAGAGGGAAAGTCCTGAAAAAGAAGGCACAGCCGCAAACGCCGGAGCGTTTACTGTACCGTTTCCTCTGCCAGGCCGCGGTTCACGATGCGCAGATACGCTATACGCTCCGTCCAGAGGCTCAGCCTCAGGCTGGAAGCCATATTGAGGTACACGGTTCCCCCTTCCCCGAATCCCAGGGCAGCTTCCTGAACGTATTCGCTGACAAATTTCAGCCAGGCACGCTGATCCTGCCTCAGAAGTTTCTCCAGCGCAGGCGCCTTCGCCCGGCAGTTTTTCATCGTTTCCTTATAGGCAGCGTTGAGGAGACGATCCACCTCACCAAAGCCCTTTTCGAGGCGCTCGCGCGCCTCCATGGGAGAAAGAGCTTCCCAGCCCGCAAAGCATTCTTTCTGAATGGCGCGTGCCTGGCTTTCATACCCGGGCAGAGGATTGTCATCGGCCCCGGCTGCCGCGGGCAGGAAGAGAGACAGAGCGAGGAAAAGAAAGAGAACGCGCATGGAGGCCTCCTGATGATTTGATGGTGCTCTCCGCAGGCGGCGCGCAGGGGGGAAAACCGTTTCCCGGAGACGGCGCATGGCCGGCGGTTTACATTCTCCTGAAAAATATATGACGGACGCCGCCGGGACAATCATCCTGCGCGGTAAAGAACGCTTTCCCTGAAAAAATCATCCCAGCGATGAGGTTTTTCCCCGCGTACAGGGCGGAAAAAAATCAGACACGCCTGGACAGATGCGCCGGACCGCCCTGATATGGTGGGCAGTCTGTCCGGATTGGGACCGGGTGACGGAAAGGCCGGCCTGCCCGTTTCCCGGTCGGCACACAGCCCAGCCACATCACGCGGCACAGGGGAAAAGGGGACAGAATAAAAATTATCTTCTTTTCACGGGACTTCTGTGTCCGGACCTGCCGCACAGTGTTCTGACGCCGCGGCCGGGCAGGGGGAGGTTCAGGGATAATCCTCTGCCTTCCCGGCACGCAGCTAACCTGTGGCGGAGTGACATGCGGCGCGCGGAGCCGCGCCCGCCGCGGGCGGACTGATATCCTGCGTCCCTGCGGGCAAACGCATTGTCATGGAGGGCATGCCGGCCACCGCTTTATCGCGTACATCATCTTCGGCGCGGACCTCATCCGGGGGGGCGCTCCCAGCACTGCGGCCTCTTCTTCGTCCGCGGACATCTGCTCTTATGACGGAGAACGGACCGCCGGCGTTTTTCTTCCGGAGGGGCCTTCATCCGCGATTCTGTCTTCGCGGAAGGCTGGACAAAAATTAAGGTGCTCCCTGAAGGAAAAGAAGGCGTTTAAACGTTATCCGGCCCTCTGAGGGAAAAGAAAGCACGGGGCCGGGGACGTTAATGCTTCTGCCCCCAGGCTGGCGCCCCGGCTTCCTTCATAAGGGGGAAAGCGGATTTTCTGCTTCCGGAGCGCCGGCAGGGCGTTTTCCATGGTGTTTTCGCCCTGAGCGGATCAGGCAAACAAGGACGCCCTTTGTGCATAGCGGAAGCAGCCAGGCGCGGGATAAAAGGAGGAAGAAGAAAAAAAGAACTCCGCCACGAAGGGAAGCCCCGGAAAGGGCTCCCGCGGCGGGGACGCCGTCAGGGCGTCAGAAGAAGGAACGTCATGGAAAATTTCGTCTTTGAAAATCCGACAAAAGTGTTTTTCGGCAACGGATGCGTCAGGGAATATCTCTCCGGACTGGCCGCCCCGTACCAGGGCAGCATCATGCTCGCCTGGGGCGGCGGATCCATCAGGCGCAACGGCGTCTACGATGAAGTCTGCGCCGCGCTCCGCGCGACAGGCAGGAAAATCGTTGAATTCTCCGGCATCATGTCCAACCCCACCTATAAGAAGGTGCTCGAAGGCGCGGCTCTGGCCAGAAAAGAAAATGTGGGGCTCATTATCGCTGTGGGCGGCGGGTCGGTCATGGACTGCTGCAAGGCCATTTCCATAGCCGCGCGATACGACGGCGATGTCTGGAACGATTTCTGGGCGAAGAAGGGCTCCTTCAGGGGGTTTGACCCCCTGCCGCTCGGCATTGTGGTCACCGTCTCGGGAACGGGCAGCGAGTGCAACGGCGGCGCCGTCATCACCAATGAGGATCTTCATATGAAGACCGGCCGCGATTACCCCGAATGCAACGCCCGCTTCTCGCTTCTCGATCCGGCGTACACCTTCAGCGTGCCGCGCTTCCAGATGGTGGCCGGCGCTTTTGACACGCTCTCCCACCTGATGGAAATCTACTTCAGCGCGCCTGACGCGGACAATGTGTCCGACGACATCAGCGAGGCGCTTATGCGCAGCGTCATCCGCAATCTGCGGGCGGCCCTCCGTGACGAAAAGGATTACACGGCCAGAAGCAATCTCATGTGGGACGCCACCATGGCCGAGAACCGCGTGGTGAAGCTCGGCAAGAAGACGGACTTCATGTGTCACATGATGGAGCATCAGATAGGCGCGTACGTGAACTGCAATCACGGCGCCGGCCTCGCGGTGCTCCATCCTGCCTATTACCGGCGCATTTATAAGGACGGTCTCGCGAAATTCGTCCGCTTCGCTGTCAGCGTCTGGGGCATTGAACGCGGGGACATGGACGATGACGCCCTTGCCCTCAGGGGCATCGATGCCCTGGCTTCCTTCATCAGGGAGATCGGCCTGCCCACCACGCTCAGGGAAGTGAATGTGACCGCGGATACGGATCTCAGAGCCATAGCGGACTCGGTCACGGTCACGCCCGGCTGCTACCGCAGGCTTTCCCACGAAGAAATTTACGATCTTTTCCGCGAGGTTTTTTAGGCGGAACAGCGAATGAACGCGGCGGCCTGGGGGCCGCCGGGAGGAAATATGTCCCAGAACTGGCTTATCACGGGAGCGGGGCGCGGTTTTGGCCGCGCCTTCGTCAGCGCGGCCGCCGAAAGCGGCGCGGAAGTGTACGCGGGCGTCAGGCACGTGCCGGAAGGCGATCCCCTGTTCCACAGCCCGCGCGTGCACCCGCTCATTTTTGACGTCACAAAGCCCGGAGAGGTGAACGCGGCCGTGGAAAAGGCGCTCGGCGAAGCAGGACACATCGACGTACTTATTAATAACGCGGGCTTCGGCATGAGCGGCGCGTTCGAGGAAATGTCCGATGAAGAGCTCCGCGGCCTCATGGAAGCCGATTATTACGGAGTCGTGAACGTCACGCGCGCCATACTGCCCTCCATGCGCGGCCGGCGCGGCGGCACGATTCTGAACGTTGCCTCGCAGGGCGGCCTCATGGGTTTCACCGGGAGCAGCGCATACTGCTCCGCAAAATTCGCTGTCGTGGGACTGAGCGCGGCCATGCGCATGGAACTGCAGGAATTCGGCATCCGCGTTTCTGTCCTCTGCCCCGGATCCTTCAGAACCGATTTCCGCAAAAAAGGCTCCATGCGCCATCCGGCCAAAGAGCTGGACGCCTACGACGGAACGGCCGTGCGCCGAGCGTCCCGGTTTCTCGCCGAAAACCCTGACAGTCAGAAGGGCGATCCCGGGAAAGCGGCCCGCTTTATCGTGAGCATGGTGGAAAGAAAGGAACTGCCCCTGCGCATCCTCATCGGCGCTGACTGCTGCAGGCAGGTCAAAGCCGATCTCAGAGAGCAGATCGCGGATATCGAAAGCTACGAGAGCCTGGCTTCGGCCACGGACTTTGCCTAAAACAGCATCCCTTTCCCAGAACAGCAGAACGCCGCGAAGGGCTTTCAGTCCTTACGCGGCGTTCTGCTGTGCATGCGGGAGAGACGTTTCCCAGCGGTTTACGGACATGTGTTCTTCCCAGAAGCGGACAGCGTCGTCCATCCAGCCCCTGCGTCCGTGCCGCGCCCCGTGCCGAAGCCGTGGCTGGCATGGCGGTAGAGGTGAAATTCGGCGGGAATGCCAGCCGCGATCAGGGCGTCCATCCGTTTCCGCATGACAGCGGGCCCGCAATGGGATCATCCGCGCTCACGACGGCGAAGGTCGGCGGATCACTGCGCGAGTAGAGGCTGTGGCCGGTATAGGCCATGATAACGGCAGAGGGACGGGGCAGGGGATCCCCGCCAAGAGCGGCTGATCCGTACGTCCCCATATCGGCTGCCATGCGCGCCCCCGCTGAGCCGCCCCAGACAGACCATCCGTCCGTGCCCACACCGGGATTTGCCGCGTTGCGGAAAATCCAGGACACGGCGGCCGCCATGTCGGCGCAGGCCGTCTCCTCGCCGCCTGTGCGGTACTGCAGGATAAAGACGTTGTATCCCCTGGCGCTGATGATTTCCCCCGGGGGCAGGCCTTCATGGAGTGTGCCGACATAGACGAAGCCCCCGCCGGGACAGATAAGGGCGAAGGGCGCCCCGGGTTTCCCTCTCAGAAAGAAGAGGCCTGTTTTCTCCCTGAGGGACTTTTCATCGTAAAAGCTGTAAAAGACCTGCTTTCCCGCGCTGACATCGCGGATAAGCCGGTTCAGTGAAGCCACCACGTCATCGGGCTGCACCGAATGGTGCCAGGGCATAAGCCGGCCGACAGTGCCCAGGGTGCAGAGGGCGTACGCGTCCTCAGGCCGCGGCAGAAGATGCTTCGCGAAGGATCTGAGGGCAGGATGTTCAAGCATATCCTGAAGCGTGTCATCCGCTTTCAGGGGACGGTTTTCCATAATGTTCTCCATACTCCGGACGCTGCCGCCGGCCGCGGAAACGGGCGTGCCGGACAAAAGAAGCCCGGGAAGAAGGGCCGCGGACATCAGGAGACGCCAGCGGCAGAGAAACAGGGAATGAAGCAGGCCGCAGGGACAGGAAACGCCCCGCGGAGCAGTGAGAAAGAGAGGGGCTCCGGCGTACAGCCGCCCTCCGGGCTTAACGGGCCAGGGTCAGTGTTCCGCCATGTCAGGCTTTCCCTCCTATCCGGCGCGGAAACAAAAAAGGCCCCCCAGAGGCGCGTACGCGCTTCCCCGGAGAGGCACCTTTCAGAAGGAGATTTTTCATCCCGCGCTAGAAGTACGCGTTATCGATGTCCATCCTGTCAAGGGCGGCGGTGATGTCCGCCATTTCGTCCGCGGAGAGAGAAAGCCCGGCAGCGCCGAGATTTTCCTTCAGGCGTTTCGGGCTGGTTGTCCCCGGAATAGGCAGGATGAAGGGTCCGCTGGCGAGCTCCCAGGCGAGAACTATCTGGGCCGGCGTGGCACCGCGGGCTGACGCGATGTCATGGAGGAGATCCAGAACGGGCTGATTGTGATCCATGGCCTCAGGCTTAAAGCGGTTCATAAAGCCCCTGAAATCGCCTTCCCGGTATGTGTCTGCTTTTGTGAAGCGGCCGCTCAGGAAGCCGTTGCCAAGCGGGCTGTAGGCCACGAAAGCCATACCGAGCTGACGGCACAGGCCGAAAACGCGTTTTTCCGGCTCACGCCAGATCATACTGTACTGGTTCTCGACGGCCGCGACGGGGCAGACAGCGTGAGCGCGCAGGAGATAGTCCTCCGGAGCGTTGGAAAGGCCCCATTCGGTGATTTTTCCTTCTTTTTTCAGATCCGCCATGACGCCGGCAACAACTTCAGGCTCCACATGAGGATCCACGCGGTGCTGATAGAGGAGGTCGATGTGATCGGTTCTGAGACGCCTGAGCGATCCTTCAACCTGCGCGCGAATGGATTCGGGACGGCTGTCGGGCAGGTTGACGGGCTTCCCGTTTTCCACCTTCTGTCCCGTAATGCCAAACTTCGTGCAGAGGACAGCCCGATCACGCCTGTCCGCAAAGGCTTCGCCCAGAAGCTCCTCGTTGGCCGTGCCGTAGACAGGCGCCGTGTCAAAGAGGGTGCATCCGAGATCCAGAGCCTCATGCAGAAGGGAAACCATTTCGGAGCGGGGCGCGGGCTTCCCATAGGCGTGATCCATGCCCATGCAGCCAAGCCCGATTTCGGAAGCTGCGATCCGGCCTATAGCGCGGGTTTTCATGACAGAACTCTCCTCAGACGCGGCGTCCCGTCTCATAGGCTTCCTGCATGACAGGTCTGCCCGCAATGGCGCCGGCCTCATACACGCCTTTGCCGTAAATGACGCCGCCTTCCACTGAACCGTCTAGGCACAGGGCGAGGCCGCGCAGACACTGGAGCGTGGTGTCCATAACGGTATCCGAATCCTCGGCTGAGGTCATGATGTAGTAGAAAGTCTTGTTTTTTATTGTGCGCCAGCGGGCGACGCAGCGGTCGATGAGCGCTTTCATCTGCGCGTCCACAGAGTAAAAATACACGGGCGAAGCCATGACAATGACATCGGCGGCGTTCATTTTGTCAAGGATTTCCGCCATGTCGTCCTTTATGGCGCACACGCCTCCGTGATCGCGGCAGTGGTAGCAGGCCAGGCAGAACCCTATCTTTTTATCGCGCAGGAAAATGGTCTCAACCTTGCTGCCGGCCTCCTCCGCGCCCTGGGCAAACATGTGGCAGAGAGCCGCGGAGTTGCCCTTTTTGCGGGGGCTTCCCGCGAGAATAAGCACGTTTTTCATATCTTCTTTCCTTTCTGCGGCCCGGGGGCCGCGTTTTGCTTCAGGAAAAAGCCCGCCATGAGCGGCGGTGTCCCGTCTCAGCCGGCGTCGGTCCTGACGCTGAGATCCTGCCAGGCCCGGATTTCCGCGAGACGGGCGTTCATCTGCTCCGTCACATAGCGCACGGCAGCTGAGCCGAGCGGCAGGCGGAAGGGGCTCTTTTCCCCTTCGACAGCCTCGATAATCACGCGGCCCGCCTTCATGACATCTCCCCATTTGCCGAGGGGTGTGTCCCCGCTCAGATCCGTCACCCGTATCTTGCGGCTTCCGGCCGTATCCCTGTAGTCACTGATATTGCCGGCGCTGATATTGATGGAACGGTCGAAGAAGTCTGTCCGGAAAGGACCGGGCTCGGCCACGATCACGCGGATGCCCAGGGGATTCACTTCCTTCCTCAGGCCGTCGGCCATGGCCTCCACGGCGCATTTCGTGGCTCCGTAGAAGGCGGATCCCGGTGATGTTCCCGCCGCCGCGATGGAGGAGAAGCACACGATGGCGCCATTTCTCACGGCACGCATGGAAGGCAGCACTTTCCGGATCATGCGCACCGTACCGAAGAAATTCGTTTCAAACTGCCGGTGTATCTCGTCCATGGAGCATTCTTCCACGGCGCCGCGCAGGCAGTAGCCCGCCACACTGGCAAGCACGTCCACGCGGCCGAACCGGGCGAGCGCGGCCTTCACGGCGGCCTCCGCCTGCGTGTCATCGCTGACATCGAGAGGCAGGGCCAGAGCGGTCCCGGGATAGCGGTCTGTAAAATGACGCAGCGTTTCGGGCCTGCGGGCCGTGACAACGGCCTGATCCCCGTGTTCAAGAACCGCTTCAGCGAGTCCCTTTCCAAGACCGGACGAACAGCCGGTAATAAGCCATGTCTTCATAGAGTGCTCTCCTGGTTTGTCCTGGCGGATGCTCCCTGAACGGAACACTCCGCGCATACGGAAATACCCCTGGGAAGGCGCGGTCAAAAGAGGAATTCCTGCCGCTTCTTTGCCTGATCCGCTCACTGTCCGTATCTGCCCGGTCCGTTTCCCACATAAAGCCTGCGCACGGTCCGGATCCGTTCCGGCTCTCCTCATGAAGTTCCGCTTCCGCCGGAGGCGCCGGCCTGCGCCGGTACCGGGAGTATGGTGCGGCATCCATTCCCCCAAGCGATCGCTGAGAGGTGCCTGCGGACACCTGCCTGACGCGGGGCATACCAGCGGCACGCAGAGAGGCGCGGGAAACGCTGCTCCCAGCCATCTTAAGAATGATTCCTTCCGGTTTTTTGGGAAAAAAACAGAAAAATTAATCCCCCGGATGAAGCGGATATTCTGAGAGTGTGCTTTATCTGAAGCCAGCACCATGAACTCTTCAGCCGGAAAGAGCGTCTGAGTCCCGGAAGGTGAATTCAGAACCGCTTTTTCTGAAAACGGGGGCCTGAGGGACTGCCACCGCGGCTCTCTGAATGCCGCCGGAACATGCCGGTCCGCGTGAACAGAAACGCGCAGGCGCCGCGGATTTCAGCGGGCCGGCATGGCGGAACGTCCCGGGCGTCAGCGGTCTGGATGTTACTGCGCGGAAAAGCCCATGGCCGGAACTCCGTACGCGTCCTGATGCCCTAAGTGAAAAACCGGAAACCTCTCTGCGTCATACCAGGGAAAAGGAGATGAACCCATGAAAAAAACCTGCTTTTTCATTCTGCCGGCACTTGTCCTGTTTCTTTGTTCCAGCGCGTTCGCGCACAGCGCGAAAGAGCTTCCCACACTTGATCAGGATAATCCTCTGTCCGCCGTCTGCACGGGCAGCGGGGTAAGCCTCCGGGCACAGCCCTCATCCGGCGGGGAAAAAATCGCCACTCTTGATAAAGACGAAGAGCTCTGCCTCATCGGCAGACAGGAAACAAAAGAGGAATATCCGTGGATCTTTGTTATCTCACAGGCAGGATTCAGGGGCTGGGTGTACGGCAGGTTTGTTTCGTTCAGTGACGCCGCGCTGACGGAGAGCGGGCGGTTCAGGGCCAGGTTCGACAGCAGTCTGTGTTTAAATCACCTGGACGCGTTTACGCGCATTGCGGGCATTCAAGATAAAAAGGCTGAAAAGAGCGGGGTGGGGGAAAACGATCCCGACGCTCCCCATTATGCGGATACAAAGCTGGTATATCCCGAAGGATTTACCCTGTATCTGATGGATGAGGGGATTCTTCTCACCGTTTCCCTCGACAAAAAAGGATATAAAGCGGCCGGTCTCCAGGCTGGAGACGCCATTGACAGTGAAACCCTCCAGAAGTTCAACGCCAATATGACTTCCATGGGATGGTCCTCCATGCAGGCCGTGGACAGCGGGACATATAAATGGGTCCTGGAAGCTATGGTCGACACAGCGAAGAGGCCGGTTAAGCATTTTTCCATCACGGCTGAAGACGGGAAAATCAGGCGCATCACCTGGGGAAACTACGTCATCGATTAACGGGGGTACCCCAGGGGATGCCCCCCCGCACAACGGTACGGGCGAAAAGCACCCTCACTTCGCGGACGGCGTGTAGGATGCCCCCCCCGCACAACGGTACGGGATCTGAGCCGGTTATGGCTGCTCTGCCAGAAGCTCCGTGAAAAAACATGGGGCCAGGGAAATTTCCGCCTGATGCCCCTTCTTCAAACACTTCAGGGCCGCAGCCGGACCAGCAAAGGTCTTAAAAACATTCACACGGCCCGGTATTTCGTGAGCGCGTGCCCCGCTTTCCGCTGGGACACGCGCTCACTTTTTTGTGCTCCCCGCGGCATCCCCGGATGGAGCAGGGCACACGCCATAAGGGATGAATCCCGCTCCGGCCCGGATACAATCGCCGCAGTACACCGTCCTTCTCTGTCCTGCGTCGGGACAGAACGTACGCTGCCTTCAGGCATGAGCCGCCTGACAAAAAAAACGCCGCCCGTTCCGAACAAATCTGGCGCGTCCCAATGCCAGGAGCGCAGGATGACAGGGGGGATCATTCACTCCGTGGATCCGGAAACCAGTCTGAAGCAGAGGGCTCCCCGGCTTCAGACTGTCTCTTTTCTCCCGGCGCTGACAGGAAAAAGAAAAGAGCGCCGGACTTCTGTCAGGCGCTCTGTGGCGGATTGCTTATCCGCCGGCTGTTTCCGCCTTCTGTGGGGAAGGCGGAAACATATCCGGCGAAGGAAGGAGGGTTAACGCTGGGAAACCTTTACATTGCTGTCGAAGCCGGTCAGATCGGCGTCCTTGAACTCACCCCTGCCGACGCTGAACTGCTTCAGGGCGGGAAGCTTCTTAAAGGCATCAAGGCTGGTGAGGCCGTCAACCTTCTGGAGGGTCACGGTGGACAGGGCGCCAAGGCCGCTGACAGCCTCAAAATGACTGACTTTGCAGTCACTCACGCGCAGATTCTTCAGGCTGGTGAGCTTTGAGAGGAAAGAAAGGTCAAAGGGCTCACTGCCATTTTTATTAAGTTTGTAACAGTTCAGCTGGGTCAGGGCGGTCAGGCTTCCCATGCCGGAAGTCTTCACGCCATCAAAGGAGGAGAGTTCCAGTTCCTTAATCCCCCTGAGGCTGCCCATGAAGCTCAGATCCACGGGTCCCTGCTTTTCGTTGACGCCGTTCAGAATCAGTTTTTCAAGACCGGTCAGACTGCCAAGGGCCTCAAAGCCGCTCACGTCCTTCACGCTCCACAGCTTAAGCCACTTCAGGCTGGTGGCGCCGGCCAGGGTCTTCAGATTCACAGGAACCTTCATGCTCCAGATCTGGAAATTTTCCACCTTGCTCCTGGCCAGGGGAGAGTAGTCAGTCACATACTCAGCGAACACATCGAACTTTTTCAGGTTGGGGAGGCCGGCAACCCAGGAAATATTATCGAGCCTGGTGAGGCCGCCTTTGAGTTCCTTTACCTGGGTCAGTTTGCCGAGTGTGTTGAAGTCTGCGTCCTTAACGGCGTAGTACATGAAGCTCTCAAGCTTCGGGCATCCGGCCAGGGCGCTGAAGTCCTTCACCTGGGATCCGTAGAAGCTCAGCGATTTGAGGTTCTGAAGCTTGGTCAGCGCGCTGAGGTCGCTCATCGTGCAGTACGTGAGCTCCAGGCTGGTCAGGCCGGGAAGAGCGGTGATGGGGGAGAGATCCGCGAAAACACCGTGGCTGATACGGGCCGAGCGCAGACCGGGCAGGGAGGGAAGCCCCTCCATGGAGGTCAGCGAGGGGCCGCCGGAAACGGCCAGGCTGTTAATTTTCGTCAGGCCGCTCATCCACTTCAGGTCCGGTCCCATGGCGTCGCTGGCAACCTGGAGCTTTGTCAGGCCGGTCAGGCCGGACAGCGGGCTGAAGTCCTTCACTTTTTCAGCGCTGAGAGTGAATACAGTCAGTTTTTTGAGTCCGGCGACGGGCGCGATGGACGTCAGCTCTTCGCTGTTTTCAATGTTCAGTGTGCGGAGTTCAGGAACAGCGGCACAGACTTTCTGCAGATCCACGTCCTTAACGTTGTTCAGGGTGAGGGCCAGCTTTGTCATGTCCGCGCCCTTCAGAGCCTGCACGGCGGCGTCATCGGCACCTTCGTTAATGGTAAACTTATTGCCTGACTGCTTGAACGAAGGGGCCGCGTAGGCTGATCCGGAGAAGATTCCCAGCGCGATGAGGGCTGCGAGAAGTGATTTTCCTTTCATTGCAGATGCTCCTTTGTGTGAGTCAATGGAAAGGCCGGTAACGCATGAAACGCATGCGGCTGTGAACAGATATCTCCCCTCCTTTCCGGACTGCCGCCGGAACGTCGGAGATTTTCCGCCATCGCATCAGAAATCAGGCCTCCACGAACACCAGACCGGACTGAAAGACTCCCCTGACCGTGGAAAAACCGGGCACGGGACAGCCGCTGTCGAAACCGGATTCATTCTCTGCCGATACGCCGGAGGAGATACGGCAGACGACACGGTGACGTCTTTTGCCTTTCTTCTACCTTAAAGGAAGCACCGCTTCTTCATCCTCCTGATGAATTACCGTAAATACAGCTGCCGAAAAACAAATTTCATCTGCGCGATGAGAGTATTTTGCGGGAAAAAATCCCCCCGGCATGGACCGGGGCGGCCCGGAGAGGGAAGCGGCATCGCGCAGGAACACGGGAAGGGCATGGAACAGTATCCGGGATAAGCGCGTCACCGGAGGACAGGACGATGGTTTCTCAAAAAACTGGCACCCGCAGCAGAAACTGCTCCGGGGTGGCGGATTTTTCTGTGGAAGTCCGCCACGCGGGGTGCGCTGGCAGAACGTGCGCTTTCTTGTTCTGCCCCCGCCAGTGACAGCCGCGAATCCCCCGGGGGCGTCTGATGTAAGAAGCCTCCTCAGGGGCAAAAAAATAGACCCCGGCACGTAAGCGCAGGGGTCTTACAAAAAGCCTCTGAGGCTTTTTTGATGCTGCCCGGACTTTATCTGCCCCAGCGGCAGCCATCAACTCTTTTCCGCAGGAACCCGAATCCCTGAAAATAATCCGGCTCTTCCGAAACGCCTCCGGGTGCTTCTACAGCCGGCCATGAACGGAGTTTTCCTGTCCGTGGCCGGCGGAAGAGCTGGAAAAGAGCTTCCGACACTCTTCCCAGTGGGCCTCTGATGACGCTGCGCGCCCCCTGGCTTCTGGCTTACGCGGAGGGCTGACGGAGAATTTTCGCCGGCACGCCGCCCACCACAGCGCCTTCGGGGACATCCTTCGTCACCACGGCTCCGGCGGCCACGGTGACGCCGTCCCCGATCGTCACGCCGGGAAGAAGGATACTGCCGGATCCTATCCAGACGTTTCTGCCCACGCGCACGGGAGCGATGTGGTGATCCATGCGCTCTTCCGGGCGGAGCCCGTGATTTATGGTAGCAATGACCACGCGGTGGCCGATAAGCGTGCCGTCGCCGATACTGATGCCGCCCTGATCCTGAAAACAGCAGCAGGCGTTGATGAAGACACTTCTGCCGATGCGGATGTTTTTGCCGAAGTCCGTGTAGAAGGGCAGAAACATTCTGAAGCTTTCATCAATGTTCCGCCCCGTGATGCGGCACATGTATTCACGGATTTCTTCCATGTCATGCACGCCCGTATTAAGCTCCTGGGTGAGCCTCTGCGTCTCCAGCGACCATCTGTGCATGCAGTCGTAGGCTTCCGTACCTGCGGTAAGCGTTTTACCCTCACTGAGATATTCAAGCAGTTCTTCAAGTTCCATATTTTCCTCCAGGAAGGCGCCGGAGCGCCGTTCATGCCGCTCCCTGGGGATTATCCGGAGGAAGCTGACGCCCCTCCTGTGTAAAGGTATAGGCAAAAAAGAGCCAATACTTATTGTTCATGCCTTTTTATGCTTTTAAGGCATGGCATGGATGATGAGAGCACCCAGCAGGAAGGGGGGACAGGAAACCTCTCTAAAACCGGCCAGACCCTGTAATCACTCGCGGCCATACAGCCGCCCGGCCGGGCGGAAGACGCGTTACGGCCGTCTTATTTTCTGTCAGCGGGGACGCTGCAGTCCCGGCGGTCCCGGGGCAGTCCGGATGCTCCCGTACTGCCGGTATTCTTCCCTCCGGCGCTCACAATTCTGCGAAAACTCCGCGCTGCAGCCCAGAGCCCGGAGGAGGGCGGCACAGCTCAGAAGATCAGGCTCTCTCCATCCGCCGGGATAAGCACGCGCCGCGCGAGCCCCAGTTCCTTCAGGGCGGCGCGCAGGGTTTTGCGGGTCAGCCCGGCCTGCACGATGGCGTCCATGTGCGTGATGACGATGGCGGCGTCCGGGCAGGCCCGGCATACCTCAGCCACATCGGCGGCATCCATATTGAGGCGTCCTTCCGTTATGAGGCTGGCGGCGCAGGCGCTGAGCACGATGACGCCAGGCTGATAGGCACTGAGCGTTTCGGCAACGCCTTCGTACCAGATGGTGTCACCGGCGAGATACAGCGTCTTTTCTCCGGGGTATTCGAAAATGACACCGCAGGTGGGACCGCAGGGCACAATGGTACCGCTGCGCGCCGGCGCTCTGCTCACATGAATGCGGCGGTAACAGGACGTGGACGAGAGCATGCGCACGTGCACAAAGCCTGAACGCCTGAAGGCGCGTACGTCTTCCCTGTTCTGCACGTACATGACAAGCTTTCTGTCCAGCTGGCCGCCGGGGCGCCCGTCCGCGTCCATATCAATGTGCGTGGGATGGATGTGCGTCACGACGCAGGCGTCCACGCCCGCGAGGATTCTGTCCGCGGGGAAGGGCAGGGGGCAGAGCGGGGCATCGCCGCTTCCGGCCGCTGTATGCCGTGACAGAAAATGCGAGGCCGTGTAGGGGCTTGGCTCCCCCTCGGGCGCGAGCCAGGGATCCACTAGAAAGGTTTTGCCGCCGTACGTGACGCGCATTGTGGCGTTGCGAATCTGCTGGATAATCATGTCCTTCCCGTCTTCCCGGTAATACCGTACCGTACCTGATTCATCTTCATATCATAGCTGATAGAAACTTCATTATCCAGTCCCGGCTGTGAGTATTTTACCCTCCCTGCCGCTAAGGAAAGCAGTTTCCCGGACTGCAGAATATGCGTCGGGGCGGCATGCCGGCAGCAGGAAGGGCAGCCCGGTATCCCTGAGAGATACCGTGTGATCAAAATCAGAAAAATATTATTTTTACTGATAAATCTATTTTTCGATATTGCTACAAATATAAAAATCGTGTAACTAACAACCCGTTACTACTACGGGACGTCCCGGTGCCGGCCAGCTGCTCATACCCGCCCGCACGCGTACCCATGCCCTGGTAATCACGTAAGGAGTTGAGTATATGAAAAAAATGCTGTTCACGGCCCTGGCCATGAGTCTTTTCTTCGCTGTTCCCGCCCATGCCCACTTCGGCATGGTTCTCCCTGACAAAAACGTGGCCATGGAGAAGAAGGACGCCGACATCAGCGTCCAGTTCATCTTCACGCACCCCTTTGAAGGCAAGGCCATGGATCTCGATGTTGAGAAAGCCCAGGTCTTCAATGACGGCAAGGCCACGGATATCACCTCCACGCTGAAGCCCGAAACCTACAAGGGCAGGAAGGCCTTCAAGACCTCCTACAAACTCGCCAAACCCGGTGTGTACACCATAGCCATGACTCCGAAGCCCTACTGGGAACCCGCCGAAGACAAGTTCATCATTCATTACACCAAGACCGTCGTAGCCGCCTTCGGTGAAGAGGAAGGCTGGGATCAGCCTGTGGGCCTGCCCGTTGAAATCGTTCCGCTTTCCCGTCCCTTCGGCCTCTATGCCGGCAACACCTTCCGCGGCAAAGTGCTCGTTGACGGCAAGCCCGGCGCCAATCTCGACGTTGAAGTCGAATACCTGAACGGCTCCGCCGGCACCTTTACCGCCCCCAGCGACTATTCCGTGACTCAGGTCGTGAAAACCGACGAAAACGGCATCTTCACTTACAGCACCCCCTGCGCCGGCTGGTTCGGCTTCGCCGCCCTCACTGACGGTCCCAGCAAGATCGCCTTTGAAGGCAAGGACCGCGACGTTGAACTCGGCGGCGTCTTCTGGGCAAAGTTCGACAGGATGCAGCCTGCCAAGTAAGGTAATCTGAAAAAATTCCTTCCCATACCCCCGACGGATCCTTCCGGAGGGGGCTTTTTTCTGCCATCCGCACAGGTTCACAGAGCAAAAAAATATTTTTTCCATCTGCGTGCAAAAAACTCCGCTCTATTATTGCTATTTTTACTATAATTGTGTTACGAATACATCAGCCGTGAAACAGGGGTTCATTCTGCGGGAAATGCCCTGGCCTTTATTCCCGAAAGGCGCATTTCTTTTTTCTCCCGTGTTCTGCCTCCCCCATACGGCAGAATGATTCAATTATCCCTCCTGATCCCCCCTGCCGGATGTGCCTCTCCCGCAGGGGGGATACTTTTTACCCCTCCCGCCAAAAACCTCCGCAAAACCGCATAAAGCATTTTCCCGTATTGCTATCTTTATAAATTACGTGTTACCAATACAAACCGTCAGGCCATCCCCGCGTCCCGAGGGAATGGCCGGGCTGACGGGAAGTTCAGTCAGAGCCTGGACTTCCCTGACTTCCCGCCCCTTTTCCCGGGCGTTTCCGGAAGGGGTTTTTCATCCGATATTCCCTGTCACCAGGGATCTGCCCAACGGCAGTCTGTCCATACGGAAACGGGATCATCGCTTTCCGCGCGAAGCGGGAGGGGAAAAGCCGCGGCGTACTGCCCCGTCTCCTCCGGGGGCGCGCCCCCATACGGGAAGGGAGTTTTTATTCCATGCATATTGCTGAAGGTGTTCTTTCCGCACCCATTCTTTTCGCAGGCGGCGCTGCCTGCGCGGCCGGGCTCGCCGTGGGCCTCAAACGCCTGCCCACGGACAGGCTCGCCACAGTGGCCATCTTCTCAGCCACGTTCTTCATCGCCTCGCTTATCCATGTCCCCGTAGGCCCGTCGAGCGTTCATCTGCTCTTAAACGGCCTCATAGGGCTCATCCTCGGGTGGGCGGCTTTCCCGGCCATTTTCATCGGCCTGCTTCTGCAGGCGATTCTTTTCCAGTTCGGCGGCCTCACCGTGCTCGGCTGCAATACCGTGAACATGGCCCTTCCGGCCGTTCTTTTCGGCATGGCAGCCAGACCTTTCCTCACAAAGGGGAAAGCCATACAGCTCACCGCTGGTTTCCTCTGCGGCGTTCTGTCTGTCTTTGGCGCGGCGCTCCTCACCGCCCTCTGCATGTTCTTCACGGACGAGGGCTTCCTGACTGCGGCCAAACTGCTCTTCATTTCGGAAATCCCGATTTCCGTTGTTGAGGGACTTGTCACCATGCTCACGGCCGCTTTTCTCATGAAAGTCGATCCCGGACTTCTGCTTGGCCGCTCCGGGAAGTAGGCAAACGCGCTCCGCCCCGAACCTCAGAAATCCGATGAAAAGGTACAGCCTTATGAAAAACAGGAAACACATTCTCTTTCAGGCAGTCTTCCCTGTCTGCCTGGCCGTCATCCTCTGCACCTCGCAGAGTTTCGCCCACCGCATCAATATCTTCGCCCTCGTGGAAGCCGACCAGATCCGCGTGGAGTGCAAGTTCTCCAAAAAATCTCCCGCCCAGAACTCCCCGGTCACTATCCTGGACAAGGCTTCCGGAAAACAGCTCGCCCTGAAGAACACCGATGAGCAGGGCATAGCGCTTTTCCCGGTTACCGCGGAAATGAAGTCCGCGCCTCAGGGACTGATCGCGCACATCAATGCCGGCGAAGGTCATGAAAACGACTTTGAGATTGAAAAATCCGAGCTCGATGGAGCCTCCGCTTCTTCCGGAACGGAAACGGCTCCCGCTCCGGCCGCTGCTGCGGCTTCCCCCTCTGAGCCGTCTACGCCGGCGGCTCCTTCCGTCTCCGCTGCTTCCTCTGTTCAGATTCCCGCTGACAGCGTGGCCGCCATGTCCCGGCAGGATCTCGAGAAGCTCATCAGCACCGCTGTGGACAGACGCGTGACGCCCCTGCGCGTCATGATCGCCTCCCAGGTTGAAAAAGGCCCCGGCATAACGGAAATTCTCGGCGGCATCGGCTGGATCCTCGGCATCTTCGGAACAGCGGCCCTCTGCCTCAGCCGCAGAAAGAAGCAGTAGAGGCTAAAAGCCGTCCCTGGCATTTCCGCCCTCAGGGGACACTGACCGCATTCCTTCCCTTCACAGGAAGTGCCTGAACCCCGGACAGATAATCTGTCCGGGGTTTTTTCGTCTCATAACGGATCCTGTCCCGGCCTGAAGATAACGGGCAGAGATACACGGGAAAGCCGGATACGGTCATCAGCGGTCCGGGAGAATCCGAGAGAGAAGGGGACCCCGCCGTATCACGAGAAGGCGGAAATCTGCAACCGGCCTCCGGCCCGGCCGCATCACGTATCCGGCAGACGGGAACGGCGGCAGGAATTTTTTCAGTCAGGATACAATGAAATATTTGCGGCTGGCTGTAACGCGATGCCGGGCACACAATACGTGATGGAAGACAGGCGATCGCAGCAGCGTCAGTCCCCCCGACAGGAAGAGGGGTGCTCTCAGGCGCGCAGAATAGAGCCTGTTCCTGGCCCGCGGCCAACAGAATCCTGACACGCCGGCGCTGTCAATGTGTTCAGCAAGCCGCAGCTCCATGCGGTCCTGCAGCGCACGAACAGCCCCTAATGACAGCCCCAAAGCTCCAGATGAAGATCGTCATTTCCCCAGAAACTGCGCATCACAGGCGCGCTGCGGGCAGCGCCATAAAACCAATCTGCATTTCCCCGACACATCCGAAGAAAGAGGCAGGGCGTGCATATTCTCAGCGCGAGCCGTTTCCTGAAAAATCCCGGAGACGCGGCCTGATTTGATTCAGATAGGGGGGCTGCGCAGGAAGAAGACAGGTTCCGGGAGCGCAGGGAAGAGGCTGTCTCGTAAGAGACAGGAACTGCAAAGATATGTACTAGATACAACCATATGTCTGATTTTTTTGAACATAAAACGTCTTCTCATCCCAGATGCGTTTTTTGCCAGAACGAAGAGATTTTCAAAATTTTTTATCCACCGTCAATTTTTTTATTCACAGCATTGAATTTTTTAGAACAGAACACTATAAATTCCTGTACATGAAAAAATCGGACAAGTGTGTTTGATTTGATATATTGACGATCTTGAAGAGGAGAGAAGTCATGCGCACTGGCAGGAAAAACAGAAGAAAGAACAGGAAGAGCAGGAGCTATATTGTCCCGATATGCCTTGCTCTGTCCGGAACACTCATGGCAGGGACGGCAACGGCGGATCCGGATATTATGTGTGGGGGCGTAATCAAAAACGAATACAAAACACCACTACAGGCCAAGAATGGGCTTCAGTGGGTCAAAGTTGATGGCGACACTGTGACGCTGCATAACATAGGCATTAATAACGGCGGCTGGGATAGCAACCCCAATTCCGGCATACCGGATTATTATTACTTTACAGGCGTTGATGCCAGTGAGAAAAGCATAATTATAGATTGGCAGGACGATTCAAACCCGGGATATATCCTCCCTCTTAGCCCCGTACGAAGCAATTTGGAGGGGAATTCACCTGGCGCGGTTTCAATTAAAGCGAAAGATCTCACAATTTCAGCTAATTTCGTTTCAACGTCAACTAATTCAGAGCAGAGGCGATATAATAATAAAGGACTTGTGGTCGAACAAAAGGGGGTCGTCACAGTAGACGTTTCGGGAAAAATTAACCTGGAAACTGGTGAGTTTCCCTTGTACGCAGCTTCCGGCACAATTAAAATTATCAACTTCACAAATCTCGTCGCTAAGGACACCGGGCTTCAGAAAGAGGCAGGAGATGTGATCAGAAACGTAGGAGAATCCTCTACCTGGATAGAGGGCACCGCGGACAGTACGATCACTTTGGTTTCTGCGAAAACCAACCGTGATGATGGTAGGACGTTACCTGTCGTGCAGGACGCAAGCAGCCAGGGGATAACCATCAGGGGCGGCACCATCAGCATCACACGTGAGGCCGAAGAGTCTCATTCTCTTGTCTTTACAGGCTATTACATGGATGAAGGGCATATCGATATTGAAGGCGGTCATGCCGTCATCATCGGCAGCCCTGATCACGAAAACGAATTCGCCGTCCAGGGGTTTTCACAGGGTAATGGGTTCTCAACCATAGACATCAATACAAACTCGAAAGGAACGGTCACTATCAATGGCAGGGCAACCGCGGAAAGCGCAGAGGTGAATATACACTACGCCGGAGATGGTTCCCTGCAGAACGGCGACGTCCTGGCCGCCAAAAGCCATCAGGGTTCAAAGGACCGTTTTACCGAGGGCGATAAGCTGTACTATGGGGGACCAGGAACAAAGACCGGTGTCATGAACCTCGTCTTTTCCGGGGCAGGCGCCGGAATGAAAGGTAACATGACGGCAGAAGAAGGCAGCAGCATCACGGCTGACTTTTCGGGCGACAACGCGTTTTTCAATGGCGATATTACAGCCAGAAAGGGCGAGCGCTTCACTGAAGGGGAAAAGAGCAGCGTCACGGTGAACGCTTCCGGAAACGCGAAACTTACAGGCAACGTCAGCGTTGAGGACGGAGGCGTATCCAATGTCAATCTCAGCGGAGAAAGCCTCTGGACCGGCAAATCAGCCCTGTCCGGAACGGAAGCGGCCTCAAATGTTTCCGTAAACGATAACTCCACCTGGAAAGTGACAGCGGACAGCGCTGTCTCCACGCTGAAGCTCTCCGGCGGCACGGTCGATCTGGAAGGCGGCGCCCATCAGATAAAGATCGGGCACCTTTCCGCAGACGGAACCCCGGGCACCTTCCGCATGGATATGACGTACCACGACAACCAGCTCTCCACGTATGAAAACGCGAAGGACAGCGATTTCCTGTATGTGGGAGGAGGCGAGGGACAGACGTTCCGGGTTGAAGCGGCAGACAACTCCAGTCTCAACAGCATGAAGGACGGCGACAAACTGTATTTCGCCAGAACCGCCAGCGGCGCCGCCGAGTTTGACGTCGATCATAAAGTGCTGATCCGCAACCCGGATAAGATTTACAACAAGGTGTTCCGCGTAAAGACGGAAGCAGTCACTTCCGAAGCCGCGGCCGGTGACAACACGAACACAGCAGCTTCCTCCGGATCCGTGACCGGTGACAGCGCGGACACCGCCGCTCCTGCAAAAGCCGCGGCCGGCGCCAGAGCGAAGATTGCTACTGCCTCTATGGCCGCTGCCAGTGCCGGAGAGAACACAGCCGCTTCTTCTGAGGCCGGAACCAGCGGCAGTGAAAACACAACAGCCTCCTCAGAAAACAATGAGGACGCCTGGTATCTGACGCCTGAAACCACGGCCGTTGACAACCCTCTCAACCCCAGCGACAACGCCTTCATCACGAACGCCAACGCCTATGTCCCCGGATCGGCGCATAACGCCGCCGCATCCATCTGGCGTGACAACGACACGCTGCTGAAGCGTCTCGGCGAACTGCGCTGGAGCAAAAACAACG
>ERZ772858.1276-NODE-1276-length-26532-cov-8.885372_pt1 | contig 26532 bp, 20 predicted proteins | sample MGYA00512136_ERZ772858 | MGnify/ENA primary metagenome ERZ772858 (study PRJEB29015, sample SAMEA2737726) | human gut metagenome | biome: human gut; feature: human-associated habitat; material: faeces | place: China | collected 2012 ...
AGCTCAAGAACCTTATCACCGGTATTGGTGATCGTAAGCTCTACCGGTTCCTTCGCAAGTACCGGAAAACTTCCCATCTGAAAATCAATCTTCTCCAGTTCAGGAACAACTGATTCCTGGATCGTCTTGCCATCACAGGAAGAAATGTCTAATAAATGAATCTGCATAAGTCTCTCCTATCCACACTCAATCCATTATACATATGGTCTTGTGATTTGTCAACGTTATTTTCGGGAAAATATTACATTTTTTTAATTTTTTGTTACTGTTGGCTTAATCAGAAATTCGGGGTAAATTACGGGGGTGGACCTTTAATTGTCCGCCCCCCGAATGTATACTGCTGATCCACAGTAATATATAATTCTGCCTGATTACCGATCATGCCCGAACGGTTCTGTACCGGTACTGAAACAGCTGATTATACCAGTGCTACAGTCTCACGGCAGATTGCAAGCTCCTCGTTTGTCGGGATAACTGCAACCTTAACCTTGGAATCCGGTGTGGAGATCACGATTTCCTCGCCACGATGTCCGTTAGCATCTTTGTCAAGTGTTACGCCAAGGTATCCGAGATAGCTGACAACCTTCTCACGTACCGGGATCGCATTCTCACCGATACCTGCTGTGAAGACGATCGCGTCAACACCATTCATTGCTGCAACATATCCGCCTACGAATTTAGCGATGCCATAGCAGAGAACGTCGATGGCATTAGCTGCATCCTCGTTTCCGCCTTCAGCTGCCTCGTTGAGGTCACGGAAGTCGCTGGAAAGTCCGCCGGAAAGTCCGAGAAGACCAGATTTCTTGTTGAGTACGTTCATAACGCCATCAATGTCCAGGTTCTCTTTCTTAGCAATGAACTCCATGATAGCCGGATCGATGTTACCGGAACGAGTTCCCATAACAACACCTTCAAGTGGTGTAAGACCCATTGTTGTATCTACACATTTGCCATTTACAACTGCGCTGATGGAAGATCCGTTTCCAAGGTGGCAGACGATAACTTTGGAGTTGTCTTTGTCAAGGCCGAGGAATTCTACAGCACGTTTGGATACGAAGCTGTGGGAGGTTCCGTGGAAACCATATCTTCTTACTTTGTATTTCTTGTAGTATTCGATCGGAAGTCCGTACAGATATGCTTTTGCAGGCATTGTCTGATGGAAAGCTGTATCAAATACGCCAACCTGCGGTACGCCTGGCATAAGCTCGGAGCAGACACGGATACCGATCAGGTTTGCCGGGTTGTGAAGTGGTGCAAGGTCGTTGCACTCTTCTACTGTTGCGATCATCTCATCTGTGATCACTGCTGAGGAAGCGAATTTCTCGCCACCGTGGACGATACGATGTCCGATCGCATCTACTTCTTTAAGGCTCTTAATCGCACCTGTCTTGTCGTTTGTCAGTGCATCCAGTACGAACTGGATCGCTTCTTTGTGTGTAGGCATTGCACACTCTGTGATCTCTTTGTCAGATCCGGCTTTCTGATAAACCAGTCTTCCGTCGATTCCGATTCTTTCGCAAAGACCCTTTGCCAGAACATCCTCTGTATCAGAGTTGATGAGCTGATATTTCAGGGAGGAACTTCCGCAGTTAATTACCAATACATTCATCTTAATATCTCCTGTTCCATATATTTCAATATGTAATATTATTTATTGTTTGTGCAAAATTATTTGTCTTCTGCCTGGCACTGTACAGCTGTGATAGCAACAACACCAACGATATCATCTGCAGAGCATCCTCTGGACAGGTCGTTGACTGGTTTTGCGATACCCTGTGTAACAGGTCCGTATGCTTCTGCTTTACCAAGACGCTGAGCAAGCTTGTATCCGATGTTACCTGCATCAAGGTCAGGGAATACCAGTACATTAGCTTTACCTGCTACTTCGCTTCCCGGTGCTTTGGATGCGCCTACGCTTGGAACGATAGCTGCATCAAGCTGGAACTCTCCGTCAAGTTTAAGCTCCGGATGCTCCTCTTTGGCAATTCTTGTAGCCTCTACGACTTTATCTACGTCAGGATGCTTTGCACTTCCCTTAGTGGAGTGGGAAAGCATAGCTACGATCGGCTCCTCCTGAACAAGGAGTTTGAAGGACTCAGCAGAAGATGCTGCGATCGCAGAAAGCTCATCCGGAGTCGGGTTCTGGTTCAGACCGGAATCAGCAAATACAAATGCACCGTTTGCACCATATTCGCAATCCGGAACTACGATCAGGAAGAATGCGGATACCAGTTTTGTACCTGGTTTTGTTTTCAGGATCTGAAGACATGGTCTTAATGTATCAGCTGTAGAGTGACATGCACCGGATACCATACCGTCTGCATCGCCCATTTTTACCATCATTACACCATAGTACAGATACTGGTTAAGAAGAATCTCTTTAGCCTGATCCGGTGTCATGCCTTTTTTCTGTCTTAATTCTACTAACTTGTCAATGTATCCCTGTGTTTTCTCTGATGTAGCAGGATCTACGATCTGTGCGCCGGAAATGTCATATCCGTCTTCAGCTGCACTCTTTTTAACAGCTTCTTCGTTACCAACAAGGATAACCTTTGCAATTCCTTCTTTTAAAATTTTCTCAGCAGCTTCCCATGTTCTGCGGTCCATGGACTCTGGAAGAACGATAGTTTTTTTGTCTGCTTTTGCTTTTTCTTTGATAATGTCGATTACTGCCATAATCTTTTTTACCCCTTTCCTTATGTTGAAGCATATAACATTATTATATACGTAGCCCCCAGCGGAAACAAGCTGAATTTAACGAAATTTTGCATTTTTTTTCATACTTTTCGTTATTTTGGATAAGATGCAGACATGTTTCCCAAAAATCCCCGGGGTCAGATCTTTTCGTAATGATCTACATTGATCACGAAGATAGTAGCTCCGCCTACCTCTACAGTCATAGGCATGGTAGCATAGTTTACCATGGCAGTACCGGAAATATACGGCATGTTCACAGTCAGTTTCTGGTGCTGTCCGCATTCCTGCTTGATCAGAGTGATCACTTCTTCTACTTTTTCATCCTCTACACCGATCATCAAAGTGGTATTTCCTTTTTTCAAGAAGCCACCGGTGGTAGACAGTCTGGTCACACTGTAATGGTTCTGGTTTAAAAGGCTTACTACATCATCTTCATTATCATTTCGTACAATGGCGTATACTAATTTCATGGTTTTAGTCCTCCTTGCTTTGTTCTGGTATAGACTTATGAGCCCTGCACTTGCGTGCTCTGTTGCCTGCTGTCCCAGGCGGCTTGTTATAAGTATAGCATATTTATATAAAAACAGGCACCGAAATTTAGCTCCGGTGCCTGTTTCTTAATATTTTTAACATTATTTCAACATTTCTGCCTCGTCCGGGGATAAATGTTTCTGTTCATGAATAAATGTCTCTTTCTATGAAACGTCTCTTTCTATGAAATTATGAATTAGATGCCGGTTTGGTTCCAAGAGTGATCTGTACTTCATGTTCTACATAAGAACCATTTACAAGGGACTGTACTGTCAAAGAAACCGTAGAACCGCCTTCGTAGTAAGTAAGCATCTGCTTTAATTCTTCCATATTGGTAACAGACTGTCCGTCAAACTTGGTGATGATGTCCTTTTCTTTCAGGTCAGAATTTGCTGCTGCACCGCCTTCAACGATCTTGTATACATAGATACCAACCGGCATACCGTATTCCTTGGAAGCATTGGCATCAATATTGGTTCCCTGAATTCCAAGGTATCCCTGTGCGCTTTCATCAACTGCTTCTCTTGTCTTCTTTGTCATCAGGTTATTTAAGATCTCCTGTGCCTTTGAGATCGGGATCGCAAAGCCCATGCCTTCTACTTCTGTAGATGCGTTCTTTGCAGCGTTGATACCGATTACATTGCCATTTAAGTCAAGAAGGGCACCACCACTGTTACCAGGGTTGATGGCTGCATCTGTCTGGATGTAAGTATGCTGGATACCATTTTCATCTGTGATCTCACGGTCTAAAGCACTGATATAACCAACTGTCAGTGACTGTCCATAACCAAGTGCATTACCAATGGCAATTACCTGCTGTCCTACCTTTACATTATCAGAATTGCCCAGGGTTGCTACTTTGATCTTGCTCATAGTATCAGATGGGATATCAGAAAGCTTTACAGCAATGATCGCCAGGTCTGTTGCTGAGTCTGTACCCTTTACAGCAGCTGCTACCTGAGTGCTGTCTGTAAAGGTAACCTTCATATCTGTCGCACCGGATACAACGTGGTTGTTGGTAGCGATCAGAAGTTCTGTATCATTCTGTCCAACAATGATACCAGAACCGCTGCTCTGTGCCTGATAAGTCTGAGGCATACCAAAGAAATTGTTCTGTTCCACAGTCATGGTATCGTTGATGGCTACCAGAGAAGGCATTGCCTTTTCAGCAATAGAAGAAACATCGGTTACTGTAGATACAGCAGTCGTACTTCCGTTATTGGATGCAGCGCTTGTTTCCGGTACCTGTGCAGTGGTGGTTCCTTCTGTTTCTGCCGGTGCAGCAGCTGTTATATCAGCAAGTCCTGTAAGACGGGCGCCTACATAATTAACACCTGTCATCACACCGCCTGCTACTGTGCCAAACAGCACAGCTGCTGCAGTAATACCTGCCGCCTTTCTTGCCCAGCTGTTTTTCTTTCTTGGTGCCTGAACGGTTTCACGGTATTCATTTCTGTAACCATGTTCCGGTCTGTTATTCTGCTGTTTGCTCTCCTGCCACTGAGTTTTTCTCTCAGAGGAAGTTCTTTCAGAAGAACGTTTTGGGGTAGTCCAGTTTACATTCTGTGAAGAACCGGACTTTCCGTTTTCCTGTGACCGGGATGAACTGGTTTGAGTTTCCTGCTCATCTACATCATCCATAATTTCTGTTCTTTCGATCTCCTGATCTCTATCTTCTCTGTTTTCTCTATCTTCTTCGTACATAAAAAACGCTCCTTTCAGATGCCTTTGTATATTTCAAATGGATTTTTATTTTCTTTTTAATTTCTTTCTCTTTCCTTTTGATGACTACAATATACCCTCTGTTTTTGATGCAATTGTGATGCAATTGTGTATATTTTGTGTCCTGATCTTAAGGCATGCTGGACGAACCTTCTGTCCGTGGGTATAATAGTACCATAAATACGCCATTCTGTATACACAGACTTAGGACAGGAGACGAAAATAAGATGAAGATAACCGGTATTGTAGCTGAATATAATCCATTCCATAACGGACACGCCTATCAGATCAAAAAAGCCCGTGAAGTAACCGACTGTGATTACTGCATCGCCGTTATAAGCGGAGATTTTGTACAGCGGGGAGAAGTGGCTGTTTTCAGTAAATACCTGCGTACAAAGATGGCACTTCTGTGCGGCGCAGACCTGGTCCTTGAGATCCCTTCCATCTTTGCAGTAAGCAGTGCAGAGGACTTTGCAGCCGGTGCAGTTGCCCTTCTTGATCAGCTGGGAGTTGTGACCCATCTTTGTTTTGGCAGTGAAATGGGAGAAAGTGAACGTTTTATGGAAACAGCGGCTATTCTTGCAGATGAGCCGGACTCATTTTCCACAAAATTAAAAGAAGGACTTTCAGAGGGGCTTTCCTGGCCTCAGGCAAGAGTCCGGGCTTTAGAAGCAGAAGGAATATCGGATCTTGGAAACTTCCTGGAAACGCCTAACAATCTGCTGGGTGTAGAATACTGCAAAGCCCTGATCCGGCAGAAAAGTCCCATCCAGCCGATTACTATTTTACGAAAAGGAAATGGATACCACAGCCAGGATCTTACAGGAGAACTTGCCTCCGCTTCCGCTATCCGCAGAGAAATCTTTAAAGAAGAACCGGATTTTTCCATTCTTTTATCGCAGGTGCCTGATGAAATACGTTCTCTCTTTAAGGCAGAAGTCCCTCTGCAGCCGGAAGATCTGTCTGATCTGCTAAATTACAGACTCCTGACTTTAAAGCGGGACGGGATCCCTTTTTCTGTTTTTGCAGATGTATCAAACGATCTTTCAGACCGCTTGGAAAGCAAACTCTATGAGCAGGCAGACTGGGAAGAACGGATCCGGCAGTTAAAATCCAGGCAATATACCTATACCCGCATCAGCCGGTGTCTTCTGCATATCCTTTTAGGCATTACAGATGAAATGGTCCTTGCAGGAAAAGAGGCCGGTTTTTCCCCCTATGCCCGGATCCTAGGTTTTCGCAAAAGCAAAGCAGGGGTTTTAAGCGAAATAAAAAAGCATACCCGGACCCCGCTGGTCACAAAGACCGCGGATGCATCCAGGATGCTTTCTGGTACAGCAAAAATGTTATTTGAACAGGATCTGTATGCATCTCATGTGCGTCAGAGCCTGCTTTCAGGAAAAACAGGACAGCCGGTGCGTAATGAGTTTACACAGCCCATCTGTATTATATGATGATACCAGGATCAAAAGGTCGGAAATCCGACGCAAGCTTGCACACAGCGTTCTCAGTATCAGAGTTCCGGAGCCAGGAGACGGACAATGGCGGGATCTATATTCAGGAAATGGATCAGTTCCCGTATCTGCTCTCCTGTTTCTTTTTTCTTCTCTCTCTCTGCATCCCCTTCTTTTCTTAACACAGCACGCAGCAGAATATTTTTCGGTGTGTGCTCCATGTCAATAAATTCCAAAATCTGGGTATTGTAACCTCTGTATTCTAAAACCTTTGCCCGGATGCCATCAGTATACAAAGCTGCCATCCGTTCCTTAAGCAGGCCATATTCCAAAACAGGCTGCAGAACAGGATTGTGGATCTGACGGTTTAATTCATGCTGGCAGCATGGAACAGAAAGGATCACCTTCGCTCCCCAGCCAACTGCCTTTTCCAGGGCATAATCCGTTGCCAGATCACAGGCATGAAGGGTGACTACCATATCTACATGATCCACCCCTTCATAAGAAGCAATATCCCCACAGGTAAAGCTCAGCTTCTCATATCCGTACCGTACTGCCAGGTCAGAACAATGGCGGATCACATCTTCTTTCAGGTCCAGACCGATGATCCGTACCGGATATCCCTTTACTTCTTTCAGATAATAATACATGGCAAAGGTAAGATAGGACTTACCGCAGCCAAAATCAATGATCACATTTTCTTTGTTTTTATTTAACTGAGGAAGAATATCTTCTATAAATTCAAGGAAACGGTTGATCTGACGGTACTTATCATAGCGGCTGTGGACAATGGCACCTTCTTTTGTCATAACCCCAAGATCTACCAGAAAAGGAACCGCTGTTCCTTCCGGTAAAAGATACTGCTTTTTACGGTTATGCTCCAAAGCAGCCTGGGCGATCATGCGGGCCTGCTTCTTAAATTTTACAGTCATTTTTCCTTTTTTACTTACAAGTACTGTTGCCTTGCCTCTGGCACAGGTGATCTCAGCCTGACGGAAAGGACCATTTAAGCAGTTTTCTACATAAATAACAGCTTCATCTCTGCTTAAATTTTTATGAAAAGCCTGTTTGCCTTTCTGCTCCTCTGCCTGGAAGATCAGATTTCCCTTCAGGAGCAAAGGACGGATCTTTGACTTTGAAAAATGATCCGGGTCCGAAGGATTGCTTAAAAGAATCCTCTCTAAATCCTTTTCAAGGCAAAATTCCAAAGCTTCCCTTAACTGTGCATGTTCATTGGATCCTACCATTGTTGTCCCTTTCTCCTTTCAGTCTTCACCTAAAAGCTTTCTGGAAAGCTGCAAAAGTTCCCCAAACTCCCGGATCACTGCCTCTGCCCCGTTTACCTGTCCAAAACCATAGGCAGCATGGACAAAGGGGATTCCGGCATCTGCAGCTGCCTCTGCGTCCATGGCAGTATCGCCTACATAAAAACTTTGATCTAAGTGGTTTCTCTGGATCACCATGGAAATATTATCTGCCTTGGAAAGACCGGTATTTCCATAACATTCAATATCTGTAATATATTCTTCCAGATTACAGGAACGCATTAAAACCTCAATATAGCCCTTCTGGCAGTTGCTTACAATAAACAGTTTATATTTCCAGCTTAACTGCTGAAGAACTTCTGCTACCTGAGGGTAAAGAATTCCCGGATGATCTTCCAGATACTGGTTTTCATATTCCATACAGGCTTCCATTACCTCTAAGCGTTTTGCAGGAGGCAGATCCGGAAATAATGCGTCTCCGAAATCTTTCATGTTCTTGCCCATATTCCGGCTGATCATATCCGGAGTGATGGGTCTTGGTCCATTTAACAGCTTTTCTGCCGCTACCTGCCAGGACTGGGCCACCTGAACAGAAGAATCCCATAAGGTTCCGTCTACATCAAAAATAATTCCCTTTTTCATCCTTTATTCTCCCCTTTTGTTATCCTTTCCAGCCGCTTCTTAAAAGTTCCGGATACTTGTCTAAATGTGCATGGTCATTAAAACATTCCAGTGTAAAGCGTTCATTCTTTTCATCCCATTGAAGTTCTGTAATACTGCAGTTTTCCAGATCTTTTCCAAGAATACGGAAACGGCTTAACGGAATTCCCGTATAATAAGCAGCCATGACCCGGATCAGCCCGCCGTGTGTTACCACTGCGATCCGTTCATATCCTGTTTTTACAAGGCCTTTTAAAACAGGATCCGCCCGTTTTACCACATCGGCAGCACACTCACCGCCCGGATAAGCAAGATCTGTTTCCATTTTTGCCTGTTCCTTCTTAAAATCTGCAAACTTTACAGCAATCTCTTCATCAGAAAGACCTTCCATCTCCCCGAAATCAATTTCACGAAGTTCCGGACAGATGGTGTGTTCCACATTCCAGTATAAATTAGCCGCCTGGGCTGTCTCTACGGCTCTTAACAGGTCACTGGAATAAACCGCCTGGATCTTTTTAGGAAAAAGCCGCTCACCTAAAAGGGCTGCCTGACGGTAGCCCTCTTCACAAAGATCAACATTAACATTGCACAGGCGGCTGTTCTGCCGCCCATGACGGATGAGATATAATTTCATACGTATCGAGTCCTAGTTCTTAAAGCTGTGGATCGGAGCCGGGATCCGTCCTCCTCTTGTAACAAATTTCTCACAGGAGAATGTATTAACAGGAATGATCGGTGCATAACCTAAAAGGCCGCCAAATTCTGCTGTATCTCCTACTTTCTTTCCAATCACTGGGATCAGGCGGACTGCGGTAGTCTTCTGGTTGACCATACCAATGGCTGCCTCATCAGCAATGATACCTGCAATGGTAGTAGAAGGTGTATCTCCCGGGATAGCGATCATATCAAGACCTACAGAGCATACACAGGTCATAGCTTCCAGTTTTTCAATGGTAAGAGCGCCAAGGCTTACAGCATCGATCATTCCCTGGTCTTCACTGACAGGAATAAAGGCACCGCTTAAACCGCCTACATAAGAAGATGCCATAACGCCGCCCTTCTTAACCTGGTCATTTAACATAGCAAGGGCTGCAGTAGTTCCAGGAGCGCCTACACGCTCTAAGCCGATCTCTTCCAGGATCTCGGCCACACTGTCGCCTACAGCAGGGGTCGGTGCTAAAGAAAGGTCAATGATACCAAATGGGATGCCCAGACGCTTGGATGCTTCCTGGGCTACCAGCTGTCCTACACGGGTGATCTTAAAGGCAGTCTTTTTAATGGTCTCGCAGAGAACTTCAAAGTTTTCGCCTCTTACTTTTTCAAGAGCCACTTTTACAACACCAGGGCCGCTGACACCTACGTTAATGATGGCATCTGCTTCTGTTACACCATGGAAAGCACCTGCCATAAATGGGTTATCATCTGGTGCATTGCAGAATACAACCAGCTTTGCGCAGCCTAAGGAGTCGTTATCCTTTGTAGCCTGGGCAGTTTCTGTTACAATGCGGCCCATTAATTCTACAGCGTCCATGTTAAGACCTGTTTTGGTAGAACCTACGTTAATAGAGCTGCATACACGGTCTGTAGTTGCCAAAGCTTCCGGGATAGAAAGGATCAGGTTTTTATCAGCTGTAGTCATTCCCTTGCTTACAAGAGCAGAATAACCGCCAATAAAGTTGACGCCTACTTCCTTTGCTGCCTTGTCCAGAGTCTTAGCAATGGTAACAAAATCTTCCGGCTTTTTGCAGGCAGAACCACCTACTAATGCAATAGGAGTAACAGAAATTCTTTTATTTACAATGGGAATACCAAAATCCCTTTCAATATCTTTTCCGGTGGAAACCAGATTTTTTGCCAGAGTGGTGATCTTTTTGTAGATCTTTTCGTTGACAGTATCCAGATCACTGTCTGCGCAGTCAAGAAGACTGATACCCATGGTAATGGTACGCACATCCAGCTTTTCGTGTTCGATCATATTGTTGGTTTCATTTACTTCGTAGATATTAATCATGACCTGTTTTTCCTTTCAGATGTTTATCGGCTTTATTCGTATGGGGATATCACCACCTGGTGACGTATATATTTAAATTCTGTGCATCTTTGTAAAGATCTCTTCTCTCTGGATCTTTACGGTTACACCGATCTCTTCTCCCACTTTTTCCAGCTCATCTGCAACCTCTCCGAAGGTCTTTTCGATAGCAGACACATCTACGATCATCATCATGTTAAAATAACCCTGTACAATGGTCTGGGAGATATCCAGGATGTTTACATGATTCTCTGCCAGATAAGTACATACCTTTGCGATAATTCCCACTGTGTCTTTTCCTACTACTGTGATGATTGCCTTACTCATTTTTCATTCTCCTCTTCTTTTTTTATACTCACGAACCCGCGCTTTCGCGCTTTACCGCCTGCTTACGCAGACAGTTCGTTCGTTACAAGCAAACTACTTCACTCATTTTATCTCTGGAGGCAACGGAAATGGAGAAATCCGATGCTCCATACGGGCAGTCCCCCTCGTCAATTTCCAGACGGACTGTCTCATAAGCCAGTTCCGCGTAATTATTTTCCTTGCTTAAATGGCCTAAGAAGATTTTTTTCAGATTATCATGAAGGATATTATTTAACAATCTCCCTGCATTTTCATTGGACAGATGACCGTGATCCCCAAGGATACGGCGTTTTAAATAGTATGGATAAGGTCCTGTCTCCAGCATGCGCACATCATGGTTGGACTCCAATAAAATGGCATCCAGTTTCTGAAGGTGGTCGATCACATACTGATCAAAATGTCCCATATCCGTAGCTACAGCCACAGCTTTGGAACCATTTTCCACCCGGTAAGCTACAGGATTTACTGCGTCATGATCGATCTTAAAGGGCTTTACAGTCAGATCCCCTATCTGAAAATCCACATCCGGCTCTATAGGGGACAATAAACTGGTATCAAAGGTTCCCAATGTCTTGCAGGCTGCGATCTCGTCTAAAGTCTCTTTTGTCCCGTAAATAGGAAGGTGATATTTTCTTGAAAGGACTCCCAACCCTTTAATATGGTCGGAATGTTCATGTGTCACCAGAATACCTGTTACATCAGAACCGGTCAGTCCGATGTCATTTAACCCTTCCTGGATCCGCTTGTTGCTGATACCTGCATCTACTAACAGATGGGTGTTGTCAGAACCTATGTAAATGCAATTGCCGCTGCTGCCGCTTGCTATGCTTACCATTCTCATGCTGTTTCGTTATCCTTCCCGCAAAGAAGTTTCTGTATCTGTAAAGAAGTTTCTTCTTCCGTTCCGCTGTTGTTGATCTCACAGTCTGTAAAGTTTCTGAATTCTTCTTCCGATGCCTGATTTGCCATGATCCCTGCGATCTTTTCGTCAGAATATCCCCGGCTTTCTTTCAGGCGTCTGATACGTTCTTCTCTTGATGTATAAAGATACCACATTTCGTCGCAGATGTCACGAAATTCTTTTGAAGGAATAGCAGCTTCTATGACCACCGGCTGTCTGTTATATTCCTCTGCCTCTTTTTTCACTGCCTTCCACACAAGGGGATGGGTCAGACTGTCTACCTTTGCTCTTTTGGAAGGATCTTTAAAAATGATCTCTGCCATGGCGCTGCGGTTGATCTGTCCGTCCTCTAACAGGATCTTCGGGCCTAAAAAGGCGCATACCGCCTCATAAGCCTCTTTTCCCGGTTCCATAAGAGCTCTTGCAACAAGATCTGCCTGGATCACATGAAAACCATATTTTTCCTGAAGAATGGACAACACCGTACTTTTTCCGGCTCCTACGCCCCCGGTGAGACCGATCACCGGGTATTTTTTTCCTTTACATGTAAAATGTGTCTCTAACATGTCATCTGTTCTGTCCTGGCACATAGTTCTAATCTGCTCCTTAATCGTATCCTATACGCTTATGATCTATTTTGCGTCAAACCAGGATGCTCCTGTTTTCGCGTCAACTTCCAGTGAAACCTTTAAATTTGCAGCATGTTTCATCTTGTCTGTAAGGATCTCTTTTACCTCTTCCACTTCATTTTCTGCAGTCTCGATCAGAAGTTCATCGTGGATCTGTAAAACAATGCGGGAGGAAAGCCCTCTCTTTCGCAGTTCCCTGTCTACTGCGATCATAGCGATCTTCATAATATCAGCTGCTGTTCCCTGGATCGGGGAATTCATTGCCACACGTTCCCCAAACTGTCGCTGCATAAAATTAGAGGACTTAAATTCCGGGATCGGACGGCGTCTGCCATAAAGAGTCGTCACATATCCCTGCTCTTTTCCCTGCTTTACCAGACTGTCCAGAAATTCCTTTACTTTCGGATAAGTCTCAAAATACCGTTCAATATATTCCTTTGCCTCTTTTCTGGAAATACTCAGATCCTCACTGAGGCCGAAAGCACTGATGCCGTATACAATACCAAAGTTTACTGCCTTTGCATTTCTTCTCTGAAGAGGGGTTACTTCCTCTAAAGGCACATGGAATACCTGGGATGCTGTAGTGGCATGGATATCCCTGGACTCCCTGTAAGCCTCGATCAGGCGCTCATCCCCGGACATATGGGCCAAAATACGCAGTTCGATCTGGGAATAATCGGCATCTGTAAAAATATAGCCCTCTTTCGGGACAAATACCTTTCGTATCTGACGTCCCAGTTCCATACGCACCGGAATGTTCTGCAGGTTTGGCTCTGTACTGCTGATACGGCCCGTAGCTGTTATAGTCTGGTTAAATTTTCCATGGATACGGCCGTCTTCGCTGATATAAGCTGCAAGGCCTTCTGCATAGGTAGAATTTAACTTGGTCAGCTGGCGGTAATCCAGGATCTTCTGTACCACCGGATGCTCCGGAGCCAATTTTTCCAGAACTTCCGCTGCTGTAGAATAACCTGTCTTGGTCTTCTTTCCACCTGGAAGCTGCATTTCACCAAACAGGATCTCTCCCAGCTGTTTCGGGGAATTGATATTAAATTCTTTTCCTGTTTCAGCATAGATCTCTGTTTCCAGTTTTTTGATCCCTACTTTTAGGGTATCTCCATATTCTTTTAACTTGTCCCTTTTTACAAGGACACCTTCCTGTTCCATATGCCACAAGCTGTAGATCAGAGGCATCTCGATCTCTGTATACAGCTTATACATTTCTTCCTGCTCCAAGCGGCTCTTTAAAGGCTCTGCAGCTTTCCAGGCAATATAGCCCATATAGCAGGCACAGGTTACCGCCTTTTCATCCCCTGTTTCTAACAGATCGCCCAGGTTTTCTTTTCCGATCAGGTCGCTTTTAGAAGGAATGGTCATGGAAAGATAATCTCTTGCCAGATCATCATAACCATAGGTATCTTTTAAAGGATTTAAAAGATAACCGGCAACGCCTGCGTCATAAACCGGTGCTTCGTCTGTAAGATTTAACAGAGGCAGCATGGATTTAAGATCCAGGACCCAGACAGAATGAACGGTGTCATTTTTACAGAGGTTTTGTACTTTTTCTGTAAGCCAGCTGTCTGTGATCTGAGACTCGGACACACGGATACAGTAGATTTCTTCCGGACCTGTGCAGATCGCAAGGGCTGTTACAGGAAGAAGGGCAGATTTTGCTTTTTTGCCGGAATGGACTGTTCCATCCGTATCAAAAGAAAATGTCAGCTGTTCTGCTTCCTCTGAAACCTTTGCCCTGCTTCCGGTGATCAGCTGCAGACCTGTAACAGTGGCTTTTTCCGCTGCCTTAAAGATCTTTTCCGCCTCTTTTTTATCTGTAACTTCCTTAAATGACTTCTGTGGACCATTTTCCTTATCTTCCATGGAAGCAGAGTCGAAACGGTTTAAAATGGACTTAAATTCCATCCGTTTCATAAACTTAAAAGCTTCCGGTGTATAAAGATTGCCGATTAGAGCCTCTTCATAGGAAAATGGGATGGGACAGGTGATGCAGATCGTTGCCAGTTCCTTGCTCATCTGGGCCATGTCATAATGCTCAGAAAGGGCTTTCTGGGCTCTTGGAGGCTTGATCTCATCTACATGGGCATAGGCATTTTCAATAGAACCATAGGATACGATCAGATTAGTCGCTGTCTTCTCGCCAATAGAAGGCACACCTGGGATATTATCAGAAGTATCTCCCATAAGAGCCTTTACATCAATAAATTCCGTTGGTGTTACCTGGTATTGTTCTTTTACATCTTCCGGATAATAATCATAGATCTGTGTGCTGCCTTTGCTGGTCTTGGGGATACGGATCTTAATGTGGGTATCCGCTAACTGCAAAAGATCCCGGTCGCCGGAAACAACAGATACTTCGATTCCTTCCGCCTGACATCTTTTTGCCACAGTTCCCAGGATATCGTCCGCTTCATATCCCTCCATTGTAAGGATAGGGATATTCATGGTCTGCAGTGCCTCCTTCATCAGAGGTACCTGTTCCCGCAGTTCTTCCGGCATCGGTTTTCTGGTGCCTTTGTATGCATCATACATCTTATGGCGGAACGTAGGCGCAGACAGGTCAAAGGCTACCGCCAGATGGTCTGCATTTTCTTCTTCCAATATCTTAAACATGATATTTAAAAAGCCATAGACTGCATTGGTATGAAGTCCTTCTGCATTGGTCAGATCCGGAACCCCATAAAAAGCCCGGTTTAAAATACTGTGTCCATCGATCAGTACCAGTTTATTGTCCATAATATAAAATCCTTTTCAATAATTTATTCTTAAAATCCAGTCTGGCTCCAGATACGGATCTGGACGATCAGTATCACAAATACAGACCAGAAACAAAGGGTATTTACTGCATAAATCGCATTTTGCAGAAGTTTCAGCGTGTGGATCCGCTGGCGGGAAAGCTCCAGTGCAGTTTCCAACGCACCTTTGATGTTGTAGCTTCCGGTACCTTCATCCAGCTGCCTGATACCCACATCTACTGTAAAGTATATCTCAAGTTCCTCCCGGCAATCCGGGCAATGATCAATATGTTCTACAAATGCTTTCAGTTCCTCATCTGTTATACTGCCATTGATATAAGGCATAACCAGACGCTCTGCCTCTCTGCAGGTCATGGCAGTCACCTCCTTTTGCAGCAAAACTGCTGTACGAAATAAAACATAATTCAGATATCATCATACACTAAAATGGGGCGGTTTTCAATGTATAGAAAAATGCTTAAATATTTTTTAAAATATTTTCTAAAAAGAAAAAAACCTTAGGAACAACGTATTCACGCTATTTCTAAGGTTTCTCCCTGCCAAGGGTGTAATGCCGGCGGCGGGACTTGAACCCGCACGCGGTTAACCGCAACAGATTTTGAGTCTGCATCGTCTGCCATTCCGACACGCCGGCATTTCTTCACAACGAAAATTATTTTACCATATAGTTTTTGGTTTTGCAAGTGGTTTTGGAATAAGTTCTAAATAAGAATGTTACAGTTCAGTCATGACATAAAAATAGCGGCTGCCTAAAATTATCTGGCAACCGCTGTTTTTTGTTATGCATCTTTTCTCCTGCGTTTTGCAATGAGCAATACCAGGAGTGCCGCACTCATTACAGTGATCCCTGACATGATCTCGATGGAAGTAGAATTATCACCGGTTTTTGGGAGAATTCCTAATGGAACCAGTACATCCTCAATTGCTTTCACGATCGGATTTTCAGCTTTTGGAACATCATTGTCCGGTACGTCTACAGACTCATTTGTCTGGGCTGCGTGACGTCCTGTGGTACTGGAACCACCGCCGCCTCCGCCGCCACCACTGTGGCCACCGCCTCCAGTGGAGTCTGCTTCATACTTCGGAAGGGATCTCACATCATATACCCAGGTATTCGTTTCTTCGTTTAATACCGGGAGTGTAGTCAGATACGGGCTTACAGTTACATTATCACCGGAAGCCTTGAACTGGCATACCAGATACAAACCGGATGAAAGTCCTGTAAACTGGATCTTTCCGGTAGCAGTTGCCTGTGTAGACAACGCTCCGATCTGATTATTTTTTATGAATTGTTCCAGAGTTTGTGCAGCTGACAGCACGCCGGTAGCAGTATGGTCTCCTATATCAGCTCCGGAACCGGTAAATTCCTGAGACAGAGCATATGCTCCTTCTGCACCATTCCATTCACCTACTTTGTAAATGGAAATAGTTGCTTTTTTACTTTCCGCTTCCAGATCAATGGTCAGAGATACCGGTCTGGCCGTGTCGATACCTGCTGTTTCGCCTGCGAATGCACCCTGGCATACGCTCATGGTCATCAATATCACTGCCGCCAGAAAAGCTGCCATTTTATTTTTCTTCTTCATTCTTTTCATGGCTTCCTTCTTTCTTCTCTGCTTTGCTGTTCTGAGAGAGTTCCTTGTTTCTTTGGTCAGCGGTTTCTTCCGTTTTGCTGCTGGCTTTTCCCTTCTTCTTTCCGGAAGGTGCCAGGATTCCAAGTAAGATTGCCACTCCAAATGCAGCTATGGCAAATAGAATCCATTGTCTTGTACCCAGTTTGCGTCCCTGCTCTTCCGCCGGTCTGTCACTGACTGCCGGTGCCGGTTTTAACGGAACCTTTTCTGCGTATTTTCCATCATATGGAATACGTGTTCCCCGGATCAGAAGCCGGTGGCTGTTGATACCATAAGGAGTACAGGTAACCAGTGTCACATAATCTTTTCCCGGTTCAATGGAAAGTCCGTCTACCTCGGAAGGAAGTACAGTAACGATCTGATCGATCTGATATTCCAGGATCTCTCCTAATGTTTTCAGATAGAACACATCTCCTGTTTCCAGGCGGTCCAGATCCGTAAACAGCTTTGCTGAAGGAAGTCCTCTGTGTCCGGTGATGATCGCATGAGTGCTTTCACCGCCTATTGGAAGGGAGGAACCTTCATAATGTCCTGCTGCTACCTGTAAGACGCCTTCGCTAGTACCATGATATACAGGAAGTTCTACTGCAATTCCCGGTATATTAATGATACTCATGATCCCCGAACCACCTGTGTTTAAAAGGTCTTCATAAGGACTGTCTTCCCGGTCTTTTTCTGTACTGGCTGCTTCACTGAGATTGCCAAACTGAGCAAGATATTCGTTGTAAGCCTGTGCGTCCTGCAGTTCTTTGGAATAATCCGCCTCCGGAAGTTCCTCTACTAACTTGTCGTAAGAAGCTATCGCCCGTGAGGAATGTCTCTCATTCACATACTCACTGACCGCAGGATAAAGGAGAATGGAAAGACCGATCAGGAAAATGATCACAAATATGATAGTTGAAATTCGTTTTCTCATCCGGTCTTTCCGCACCTCCTGGTTTATAGTTCCTTCATAAAACTTTTTTCACAATGTCTTTTATAAATCCATTATACGTGATAGGGATTTACGTGTCAATTATTCATGCTTTCTGCTGCGTACTACGAAGAATACAGCGCCTGCCATTACTACGATACCTGCTGCGTAGAAGATTGTTGTACCGATGCCACCGGTGGATGGAAGGATTGTACCGGTAGAGTTGATAACCTGTACACCACCGCTTACATACTCTGTTCCATCAGTATTCAAGGTTGCATTGTTATCTGCATCTGCAACTACAACTTCTGTTGGAGTAGTTAATAAATTATAACCCTGTGGAGCTACTGTTTCCACTAAATAGTAAGTTCCATTTCCAAGACCTTTGATTTCAGTAACACCAGCTTCAATTTCTACACCAGTTTCGCCTTCTACAGCAAGACGGTATGTACCATCTGTTAATTTAACTACTGGAATTTCTTTGTTTTTTGCTGCATCTTCATATAATCTAAATTTAGCAAATTTATCGCCAGAAATTACTTTATTATTGGTATCTGTTTTTACAAGACCAAATTTATATGCATATACACTTACTTCATTTCCAGGAATATAGCTCTCAGAATAAGTAATATGGGCGCTATTCTGATTGCCTTCTGATCCGACAACTGTATCCGCACTTAATGTTGCATCATAAATAATTTCAACTTCGTCATTCTGATCTAACGCTTTTACAAAATCAGCAGATAACTTAACTTCAAATGTGCAACCTGTCTCTAAACCTGAGGTTGAAATTGTATACTTACTGCTATCAACAGCGTTTCCATTCTGCTCTACTTTAATAGAAGCGGCATCCAGAGTTAACTGAGCATCCATGGTATCATGTACTGTAATTTCTTTATCAGTACCTTTTCCATCAGTCACTTTAATCTTATAAGTAACTTTATCTCCAATAGATGCTGTTGTTGCATCAACTAAAGTTTCAACCCCCTCTGCTGTTGTAACAATCTTTTTAACAATGGAAGGAAGATCGTTCTTCTCACGTAATGTCTGTGATGAGTCTTTATTTACCAAAGAGCAAACAGATCCTGTTGTAGTATTTACAAAATAATATCCTGCACCTAAACTATCAAAAGATGCTACAACTTCACCGTTAACTTTAGAAGCAGTTACTGTCTCATCTGCGCTCTTGCCAGTGCTGTTTTCTGATAAGTAGGCTGCAAAATCTCCAGCCATTACCTCTGTCATGGTTGTTGTAGTTGTTACAACTAATACATTTGCATCATTAGCACTTGGAGTCAAAGTGAATAATTTCTGTCCAGATGCATATTCATATCCTTCAACAACAGATTTCCATGCACTGTCGGCAGACATTGTATACGCATAAGAGTCACCACTTGAAGTATAATCAAAAATCTTATACGCTTTGTAAGTTTCATTTTCAAATGCACCATTTACAGTGATACTTGCTGCCATTGCTGACATAGGCATTGCCATTGCTACTGTTGCTGCCATTAACATTCCCGCTACTTTTCTCATCTTTTTCATAATCATCTTTCCTTTCTTTTTAGAAAAATTCCCCTTTTGGATAATTAATTTTTTATTATTTTTTATACGCTGCGGAGCGGGGTGCCCCGCAGTGTTTATTACTATTGTTTTTACTGTGAAGTATTATTCTTCACGCTTGCGTTTCAATGTCAGACTTAACTGTATGCCTGCATATAACACGGATGTGATAATTACAGACCATCCAACGCGGCGGATATGATCAAGTCCGGAACCACCGGTATCTGGTAAGATAACTCCTGCATAGTTGACTATTACATATGGATTTGTTACACTATACGGATCTAAACTTGTTTCAATCGTATATTTTAACTGTGAGTTATCCTTATCATATACAATCGTTATTTTTATTGGTTCAGATTTTAAGGTAAATCCTGTACTGGTTGCGGTTTCTACAAGGTAATATGTCTTTCCGTCTTGTAAATTCTTTAAAGAAATAAGACCATCTATACCAGGTGTGATATTTTCAGATATACGAGCGTTTAAATCAATTTCACCACTTGCAGTTGCTTGATATAATGAAAACTTAACCTTTAACATATTACCACTTGCGTTTTCACCGTTAGTCTTTTTAAATACTTTCTTTAAAACAATATTTCCTGACTCCGGTATATACCGTCCATAATACCAGGTTGGATTTTCTGTAACTGTTCCTGCAAAAGTTGCTTTAATTGTACACGCTTCGTCTTCATACCATCCATCAAACTTATATTTAATATCATTATAAGTTTTATCACCAACAATATCCGCTGATGTAGGTTTTAACTTTTCAATTTCTGACTCTTTTATTCCCTGATCAACTGTCCATGTATAACCTTCTAATGCGTTAAACGTTGTCGAGTCCGGATACTTGACCTTATAACCTACCGTTATTTTATTGGTGGTATTAAGCACTATGATATAATCTCTATGAAACGTATTGGTTCCTGCGGCAACTTTTGAATTGTAATCGTTATAGCCTGCGTTCGCACCATTTGATACGATATTACGCATTAACTCTAATGTATAATATCCTTTTTCTCCTACATGTTCACTGCCAGGTGCTGCATACTTATATGTGGTACTTCCCTGTACTCCTGCTTTCGGATATGTAATATCCGGAAATTCTGGAGTCTGATTTGGATAAGCTATTGTAACAGTGCTATTATCAATTCGCGTATCCGCAGTATATTGGCTAGGTGCCTCTAAGTACTCACCATCAATACCACCTACACCCAAACCAAACCAGCGTGTATTAGGATCTGTTTTATCATCCGCATTTTTTCCTGGGATCAATGCGTAAAAATATAATTTGTATCCTGATACTGTTACATTGAATGTTTCTGTATAATACCACCCATTATTATAATAACCATGGGTAACGGTTGCAGTACCTTTTGATACTCCTGTAATACTTGCGGAAGAACCATTGCCCTTTACAGTTACAACACCAGTGTTATTAGAGCGCCAAGAAGTATAATCAGAACTTTCGTCACCTGCTGTACCTGTAATTGTCTTAGTTTCTCCAGCAATCAAGCTTACATTCTGCGTTGCCTGAACAGCTATTCCGTTTTCAGCTAATAATGCAATAACGGTAAAATGTCTCGCCTCAAACTCCACTGCCTCCACAGAAGCTTCGCCTGCAACATCAATACTCTCTCTGCCTTCTGCATTGATCTGGATATTGTCTGGGGTAATGTTGTCTACCACCGGCATTTCTTCGGTTCCGCCTAAGGCAGCTTCTACGGTTTCTGTTGGTGTTTCCAGAGTTGCTACCTGGAGGGTATCGGCTTCTTTACTGAGCTGTTCAATGCGTTCGCCGGAGAATTTCACATTTACGTGATGGCTCTGGCCCCAGTCATTGTTCAGCTTTTTGCCGTCCAGCATAAGATTGATATCGTATGCGATCACAGCTGTTACATTTGTATCAGCTTCTTCGTCACTGGCTGTTTTCTCGATCACAGCTTCCTGAACCTGATCTGTTACTTCTGTAACTGTAAGTTCGGTTCCTTCCGGAATGATACCTTCTTCTGCTGTAACCGTTACGGTCACGCCGTTTACTGTTTTAGCCTGGTTGAATGCCGGATGTGTACCCGGTACGATCTCCTCTAAGAAGATCTCTACTTCCTGATCCTCTAAAACTTCCGGGATCGTATAGTAGACAGCTTCGTCAGCTCTTTCTGCATTGGACGGGCTGGCGATGTTTTCCGGATCGGTCTCTTCCAGTTCCACACCGTTTGCAGTGACTTCTGTTATCTTATAACCTGTCTGCGGGATCACACCAAAGGTTACTTCTGCGCCATCTCTTGTAAGTTTTGGTGCTTTTACAAGTTCTGCGCTGCCTACAGGATCGATCATGTAATTGATGATGTGTCCCTGGCTTTCCAGTTCATCTTTGTCAAATCCCATATCAGAAAGCTTTGCGGTGAAAGCTCTTGCTGTTATTATCTGATCTAATGCTACCAGGTTGTAAGTCTCACCTTTTAATACTCCGACACGTTCAAATCCAGGTTCTGTTTCTGTCTCTTCTACTGCCCCCGGCAGATCAGAAAGTTTTGTATCATCTGCAGCTGTTGTTTCTTCTGTTTCAGGCTGCGCAGCTGCTCCTGTTTCTGTTGTGCCGGTATTATCTTTGCTTTCTGCTGCTGTTGTCTCTTCTGGTGTTTCCTGCGGAAGAGTTTCATCAGCAGTGGTTTCTTTAGGTGTTGTTTCCTCTGGTACAGGATCGGTTTCCGGTTCCGTTTCCTTTTCAGTTTCTTCTTCTGTTGGTGCCTCTGTTTCCTCTTCCGTCTCTTCCTGCATTGTATCTGTCAGGAAAATTCTGGAATGGATAGAAATGGAAGCAACTGTATCAGATGAACTGCTGTTGTCTGTATCGTCTGCTGTATCACCGGCATCCTCGGAAGAGTCACCGTTGTCGGATGCTTCTTCTCCCTGGTCCTCATTATCGGAACCAGTATCTTCTGAATTTTCATTATCAGAAGTATTTTCTTCCTGGTTCTCGTCCGGAGTGTTTTCAGAGGCATCATTCTCATCTTCTGTATCCGGATTTTCCTCATTGTCAGATCCGTTGTTTTCTGTGTTGGAATTATCTGCGCCAGAACCATCTTCGTGAGATTTATCCTCATCATCATTTTTTCCAGTATCAGAAGCTTCCGGCTCTTTTACTTCTTCTGTTTCGGAGTCAACCTGTGAGTTTTTTTCTCCATCATCAGTTGGTTCCTGATCTGTTCCTGGAACTTCTTCTGCTGTCTCAGTTTCTGAAGGATCAATTCCCGGTTCTGTTTTTGTTCCGGAGCTGCTGCTGTTACCGCTGTTATGGCTGCCGCTGTTTTCTTTCTTTTCAAATGCAGTCATGTAAGATTTCAGGCTGCAGATACCGGAAATGTATCCGTCAATATTTACCCTGCCTGCTACTGTTTCTTCTCCTCCGTTTGTATAAAGGAAGATCAGTGTTTCTTCTCCGGTCAGTGCGTAGGAGTCTGGATCTGCATCAGGACTGATCCGAAGGAAGATCCGAAGTTCGATATCGTCCAGATAATATTCTCTCTCATAATCCGGAAAGATCTCATAGAGAGTACCGTCTGCTGCGAACAGTTCTTCGTATTCTTTTAATAACGAAGAGTCTTTCGTATAGAAGTCTAATGGTTCCTCGACGATGTTTCCTTCCTCCAGGGCTTCTTCTGCTGCCCGTTGGAGTTCATCCGCATGAATTCGGAATTCTTCTTTTTTCTGCCCTGCAAATACATTGAGTAGTGGGTTGCTCATATTGCTGAATACAATGGCAAATAACAGTACATATGTAACAACCACCTTTATATACTTACGAGGCAACACAGCGTGTCTTCTGCTTTTCGCTTTGCGTAGCTGATTCATACAACTCCCTCCTCAATAATATATGTTCAACTGTCTGACAATTACCTCTTCTCTTGTTGTATTTATGGTATCATTTTCCTTATCACGGTTTTTATCACAAGTTACAAAAAAAGTGCCATTTTTGAAGAAATATTTTAATTTTAAAAAATATCCCAGGCAGAGTTTAATCTGTCTGAGATATCTGTTGGACAATATGAACAATTATATTATTCCTGATACATAGGAGTGATCTGATAGTCAATATCCCTGCGATTTCCGCCAAGTTCTTCGTAAACTTTGGCGATCCGGTTAAAGACGATCTTTCCATTTTCCTTTTTAGTATGATTTAGTATGATCAGAAATCTTGATGTATTATACTGCGTAAATATATCACCATAACGCAGCGTCTGTTTGATCGCCTGTAAAAGAAGGGCGCTTTTTTTCGCTGCAACTGCCTTTTGTACCGGCAGTTTCTTCCTATTTACAATGGTACACTGCATCAGGCAGGAAACAACCTCTATACGGGCACCAAGTCTTAAGATGGAACAGTACACATCCATAAAGTTTGGATATGGGCACTCATATACCTGTTCTTCACTTTTCTTGGCTACTTCCAGAAAGCTTACCTGGATATCGTCAAGATCCTCATAACCACCTTTTAAGTACTGGCTGATCTTGCGGGAACGCTTTAACATCTCTTCGGAAACAGGCAGATCCGAAACTTCTGTATAGATCCGGACCGCTTTTTCATATGTTTTATATGCTTTCTCATACTCTCCTAAAGCGATCAGCGCATCCAGCTGCCCTAACTGCCATTCCTCGTAAGTCTCTATTCCCAATGCAGTTGTATACAGGGTATACAGATCTTCCCAGCGTTCTTTTTCTTTTAATATATCCGCGATCTGGTTGGTACAGTCACGATACAGTTCTTTATAATGAAGATTCTCAGGAATAGCCCATTCTTCAATGGAATTGCTGGCAAGCAGCGGTCCTCTGTAGAGAAGCCAGGCTTCCTGAAGTATATGAAGTTTATCATCATCTTCTGCATCCCGGCTTTCTTCTAACAGCCGTTTGAATTCCACAGTATCTACCTGAACAGGTATATCTTCTTTCCACACACAGTTTCCATTTTCAATGGCGATATATTCGTCACCTGGAACCCCCGCATCCGTGAGCATTTTTCTCAGACGATAGATCGCATTGTTGACACTGTTGTTCCGGTTATTGAACTCTCCTGATTTATAAATGTCCGCCATTAATTTTTCCTTGGATATCTGAAATCCCGGACTGATCATCAGAAGCTGGAACAGCTGTGCCTGGCGGCCGGTAGATGTACGTCCCATGTACACCTTTTTGTCTCCGTACCACACAGAAAACTCTCCTAATAAATTAACATATAACTTCTTCTCTCCCACATCAACAGCCCCTTTGCTTTTGTTCACACCCAATTATAAATGTAGCACAAGGGGTATTTATTTTCAATATTCATTTATGGATTTGATTATTTTGATCATTTCTATTTTGCAGATAAAAACATTCCACCAGACCGGCCTTTTTCCAACCGATCACATTTTTCATTTCCCGTTCTGTCAGCCTGCCGTTAAAGTACATACAGGCAATATCCATAGGTACGCTGCCTACTGCTGCAACCAGTTCTAAATATGTCATTTTACATTCCCTCCCGTTTTTATCCTGCGTGACATAACCTTTTTGACACGCTCTTATACTATATGAAAGGAAATGAAAATATATTCCTGTTATCCTTCATGAATTTGTAAGTATTTCTTTATACAGAGTCCATAAAAGCAGAGTAATATATAATAAGGAAGAAATACTATACGAGGAGGAAATAATTATGGATACAACCAAAAAGATCATTATCGGTGCCATAGGTGCTGCTGTTGTGGTCGGCGCAGTTTCCATCGGTCTTATCTTTGGTCTCGCTCCGGCGGATACGGATCTGTCTACCATACATACCCAGGAAGCTACCAGTGTCCCGGAAGCAACAGAACCTGCAACTGTGGAGGAAAGTTCTTCTGTTCAGGAAAGTGAGACTGTTAAAGAAGGAACTACAGGTATCAGCGTACAGCTTGAGACTTATTCTTCCGGAAATATTTCCATTCAATATCCGGTGGTAAGCCAGATGAACGACAGCGCAAAACAGGACAATGTAAATGAACTTTTAAAGACCAATGCCCTTTCCATTATTCAGGCAAACGATCTGGATGAAACCGCAGATACTCTTACTGTAAAATGCGAAGTCATATCTGCAGACCGGAAGCGTCTCACTGCTGTTTACAAAGGAGACCGCATGAGTAATGGAGCTGCTTATCCTGTCAGTGTTTTTTATACCAACACAGTGGATCTGAACCAGGTAAGAAATCTTGGGCTTTCTGATTACACAGATGGCTACACTATGGCCGGTTATGTTTTAAGTGATGATGTGGAATTTGTAGGTATAACCCAGGATCAGAAGGAAGCTTTTTTAGAGTATCGTGACAGTTTGGATCTGGATATCCTTACAGAGGTATTTAACGGAGCCGACTTTCCGCTGGCATCTGATACTGTATGGCCGGAATCCTTCAGCTATGAAAACCACGGAACTATCTGCTTTTCCGTTCCGGTCCCCCACGCTTTGGGAGATTATGTGATCGTTGCATTTGATCCTTCTACCAAGTAATTAACGTTGCCATTATCCACGCTATCAGTTATAATAGGAAACAGAAAAGACAGACAAGTATCTGTGTCTTATACAACACGAATAAGGAGCAGCAAAAAACTATGGAAAATGTAATTGTTTTTGATCACCCATTGATCCAGCACAAGATCTCTATTTTAAGAAAGAAAAGCACCGGTACAAATGAATTCCGCGCTTTGATCGAAGAGATCGCCATGCTGATGGGATACGAAGCTTTAAGAGATCTTCCTCTGGAAGATGTAGAAGTTGAGACACCAATCGAGACCTGTATGACACCTATGATCGCAGGCCGTAAGCTGGCAGTTGTGCCGATCTTAAGAGCAGGTCTTGGTATGGTAAACGGTATCCTGGCACTGGTTCCAAGTGCTAAGGTCGGACATATCGGTCTTTACAGAGATGAGGAGACACATGAGCCTCATGAATATTACTGCAAACTTCCGGATCCGATCGAGGAACGTACCATTGTTGTTACTGACCCAATGCTGGCAACCGGTGGATCTGCTGTTGCAGCTGTTAATTTCATCAAGCAGCACGGTGGAAAGAAGATCAAATTTATGGCCATCATCGCAGCACCGGAAGGTCTTAAGAAACTGCAGGAAGCACATCCGGACATTCAGATTTATGTTGGACATTTAGACAGATGTTTAAATGAAAATGCGTATATCTGCCCAGGTCTTGGAGATGCGGGAGATCGTATCTTCGGAACAAAATAGGACGTAAAAAATTAACCCCCGCTGGTTAGCGGGGGTTTTATTATATATTCTTCACTCACGAACCACGCGCTTACGCGCTCCACTGCCCGCTTTCGCGGGCGGTTCGTTCGTTAATGGCTTGAAAAAAACAAATGTCTGCTTCGCAGCCGCTT
>ERZ772858.1283-NODE-1283-length-26463-cov-4.953878_pt1 | contig 26463 bp, 18 predicted proteins | sample MGYA00512136_ERZ772858 | MGnify/ENA primary metagenome ERZ772858 (study PRJEB29015, sample SAMEA2737726) | human gut metagenome | biome: human gut; feature: human-associated habitat; material: faeces | place: China | collected 2012 ...
ATTTATTGCCTCGTTAATTTTGGTCTTGATCAACCAGCCACAATACCGGCGCGCCGAAAATGATTCGCAGGCGCGGAATCCTCATGAGACGAAGTCTCATGGTTGGACAAAATTCTTAGTCACCAGAAACTAAAGTAAACATCCGGATCGTGAGTGCGCGAAAACCTCCCATGATGGCCGGATTTCAGGCAGAGGAGAACTTGACCGGGCGCCCCCCCCAAAAAAGTGCGAAAAACTCTGGACGTTATCCAGCTCTTGCACTTGGACTGGAAAATCACTTTTATTTACTCCGTCTCTTCTTCAGATTGAATTCATTATATCGAGCAGGCTCTGATACGAATCAACCTGCCCATAAACAACATTATCAGTCGAAATTTCATTGAAGAGTTTTTTTGCACACTTTATTTTAGCCTGCTCAATCGGCCTCAGCTCCATGCTCTCCATTGAGCCCTTCGTCTCGGCAATGAAATAAATGTGTTTCACAGTACCCTCTTTGAAAGCAATCGCCCAGTCCGGAGCGTAATTGCCGACGGGAGTGGGTATCTGGAAGCTACGTGGCAGTTTTGCATATACGACAACCTTGTCGTCTGTATCCATATCCTCAGCAAACTTTCGCTCAACAGATTTCTCAGCTGAGCCATCGGCAAACACATATTCCTGCACGTTTTTCTTTGCCTTGTATGCCTTTGAAAAATCTTTGTTCTTTTCGGCTGTAAAAATCTCCGAATCGTAAGTGCCATTCGTTTTGTTGTAGGTGATGTGATCTACAATCATAGTGGCCTTCTGCTCGTTTATCAGATGAGACACTCTGGAGATAAACTCTTCAGGATTATCTTTGTACAACAAAAACTTCGAAGGAGAGATTTTTTGTAGGATCGCCGAGACCGTCCTTCTGGTCAGGTGTGTCCCAGCCCTGATCTTGCCAATCAGGTCGTACTTCACCTGGCTGGTTTCTCCACGCTCAAGGGTATATGTGTGGCGCTTCTCAGGATTAAATCCATTGCCGGAGTTCACTGTCTGGGCAGACCAATTTTTGCCCTGTACTCCACGAGTCACAGTGTACTGAAGTTGCGTAACAAAGAGATTATCATTGATGTGCTTAACTGCCTTCTTGATCAACTCATCACTGTCAAAATGCACTGTATAGCTCCACTTATGGTTGATGTAGTTCCAGAGCGTCTGAAACTCTCTCTTGTAGTAATTTTCGTTCAGTGCGTTTTCTTGGATCTTGGTTGTTTGGCCGTTGTCAATCATGCCGTCCAGAGCGTGCTCATCAAAGATACCCTGGATTAGTGCATGAACTCCATTGGCGATGCCTATAACTTTATCCGGAAGTTGCGCAAGTGTCTTATTCTGGGCATCTGCACGGTATTTATCCGTTACATGGCCATCTGCGTCGATGTAGTGATTTGACGCCAGATAATAGAAAATCGTATTTGCCTGATCGTCTGTAATAGTTATGACTTCATCACCAACCTTAAGCCGTTTACCCTGGAAATATTCTAAGGTTGCCTTTGTCGGACGCTCGAAAAGATCATCCCTGATTTCCTTCTGCAGGGATGAAACAAAATCCTTATATCCCTCGCTGGCAATAACTGTCAGCTTATTCACGTCCTGTACTTCATTACCTAGAGCTTTCTCATCCATCCGGTCCCCGGACTGGTTGACACAGATGCGAAGGCCACGCCCTATTTCCTGCCTTTTATTCGTTGTAGAATCACCGCCATGCTTCAGTGTACAGATCTGAAAGACGTTCGGATTATCCCAGCCTTCGCGCAACGCAGAGTGGGAGAAAATAAACCGCACAGGATTATCCAATGACAGAAGTTTCTCCTTGTCCTTTAGAATTAAGTCATAGGCAGACTCATCATCACTGATATCCGACCCGCGTCTCAAACTGGGATCGACTTTACGCCCCTTCTTGTCTATGCTGAAATATCCGGCATGTGTGGAGTGAACGTCAATGCTACGCAGGTACTGTTCATAAGGAGTATCAAACAACGTCAGATTTTTATTCAGAATGGAAGTGTATTCCTCTTCGAACATCTGGCCATATTCCGAATTAACCTCGTTTCCGTCGGCGTCATACTTCCGGTATTTTTCAACTTTATCTATGAAGAACAGAGACAAAGTCTTGATACCCCGGTTATACAGTTCCATTTCCTTCTCAAAATGAGAGCGGATCGTTTCACGGATCTGGATGCGACGGATATCCTTTTCGCTGGCATCTCCAAGGACTTCTCCGGTATGGATCTCCCCCCCATTTGTAAATGTCACGACATCCCTGATGGGATCAACAGCATTGATGCGGTAATTCCGATACTGCTCCAAGCCTTTGGAAAGAGAGTATAAATCGTCACCCACGCCTACAATTCTCACTTCCCGTTTAATTGACTCGTTATAGCGTATCTCAAATTCCAGTCTCGCCTTCGGAGGATTCTTCGGAGAAATAATGATATCTTCGAGGAATAAATAACCATCTGTCCCACCAAGATTCGAGATGTCAAAACCTTTGACTTCAATTTTTTTGACCAGCTTCATCCGATAAGCATCAAAGGCATCCAGAACATAAACGAGATCATGGTGCTCTTTATGAGTAGCAGAATAATTCAGTGTAAAGATCGGATTGAAATCCTCCAGAGACTCTTGCGTCTTTTTGCCCCCCATTTTCTGAGGTTCATCAAGAATCACAATCGGTTGGGTCGCCCTAATGACATCGATAGGCATCCGGCTGCCAAAATCGTCCAACTCCATACGGATTCGCCTGGCATCCTTGCCACGGGCATTAAATGCCTGTACATTGATGATCATGACAGACAGATCCGCACTGGAACTGAACTGATCAATATCTGCCAGATTTTTGGAGTCATAGACAAAAGAACGTGCCTTCTTCCCATACTGCTCCATGAAGTGATCCTGCGTCATTTCGAAGCTTTTCTTTACACCTTCCCGAATCGCAATGGATGGTACAACCACGATAAACTTACTCCATCCATACTGCTTGTTCAGCTCAAACATCGTTTTGATATAAACGTAGGTTTTACCGGTTCCAGTCTCCATCTCTACATCAAGAGAGCAGACATCCATATTTTTGGAAAATTTGGAAAGTGAAGTAGACTCCTTTATATTATTATTCTTCTGGATCTCCTGAATATTCTTAAGAAGTTGCTTCGAATCCGGGACAACCGGCGCATTCTCAAATCCCAGGCTCAGTTCTTCGTCAGACTTATCGAAATTATAAAGATTCCTCTCAATAGCCTGAGCTCCTGTGTCCCGACGGTAGCTCAGATTGTCCTGAAAAGGCTGCCCGGTAAAGACCTTTACGACACTGTTGACTGCTTCAGTCTGATAATTCTGTATGGTAAATTTAAATTTCATATTAGGCATATTACAGCACCTTCCTTACCGTTTTTGGGCTGTAAGTATTAAAAATCTGGTCAAAATTTGCAGCCACACTATCATTTGTCATAGAATTGTCACGAAAAACAGCATAATATGGGTGTTTCTTAGCAATGGCGATAACGACATCTTCAGCTACATTCATGTCAAAGCACGCAATTAGATATCCGTCTGCAACGGAGAAAACATTCTTTCCTTTGATTTCTATCTTCTCCACCTTCGACGATAGAAAAACTCCAAGGTCGAGCATCACCTGGACTAACAGATCCTCCGGGGTGCGGTCTTCTTTGATGTTGTCAATGAACTGATCAAGATTTATCTGAAAAAGCTTGGCAGGGCGGTAATAGACATCTTTCATATTGGAAGAATCAACCTTGAAGCAGCGGAATCCGTAGTCAATTTCAGCTCCTGTTTCCTCTTTGATTTTCGTACCGGCACGTCGAATACGGTCCTCTCCTATCTCACATATGGTTTTGTGACCGGTTTTATATGCAACCCCACCAACTTCAACTTTTTCAGGTAATTGAATCATGATAAACTTCCTGTGTCCGGCATCTCTGGAATTAAGCCATATCGTGGCATGTGCCGTTGTTGCGGAGCCAGAAAAAAAATCCATAATAATGCTATCTTTTGTATTTCGATATGAAGCCAGTAGTTTAATAATTAACCGAGAAGGTTTTGGATAGTCCATCATCTTTTGAACACCGAATAACAATCGTAATTCTTCGTCAGCATCCTCATTTGATCCCCATCCTGAGCTACTTAAATTATTAATATCTACATCATCCTTGTGAGATATTTCCGCATTATCACCTATACGCGGGAGTAAATCTTTCATTGTTTTATTTCTAGTATCATTAACAATGCGACGCAAATACATATCCCTAGTAATGTAAAGTTCTTTTTTCTTCGCATATTCTGTCATTGCTTCTTGTGAATAACGCCAATTACCTTCAAGCACTAATTCTTCAGCTAGGATACCATTTTTTATGACAAGATCAGAATGCAGTACGATACTCATAGTTGTATCTCTAATTTCTGATCCTTTTGGCATAAAGAAATCACGTTTTTTATACTTGCTTTCTATCCCTGCAGGAATTATTCTCAATTCTCTTTTATTAATTGCATTAATGCATGGGTATGTTTCTGTACTACAATTTATTTCACCTATTAATCCTTTAAATTCTGTATTATTTTTGCAATACACAAATATATATTCTTTAATGTTTGTTATTCCATTAGATAAAAAGCTTCCCTTTTTCTTTTTTTCCCATACTAATTGGGCTATAAAATTCTGGCTTCCAAAAATTTCATCGCAAATTTTTTTTAGGTTTTCTTGCTCATTATCATCAATTGAAATAAAAATAACTCCATCAACAGACAAAAAATCCTTCGCGATATTTAACCTAGGATATATCATGTTTAACCAATCCGTATGAAAACGACCATTGCTCTCATTGTTTTGAACAAGTTTGTTGCCATCATCATCCGTTTGCCCGCTATTTTCGGCATAATCAGTAGCTTTTTGCGAAAAATCGTCCTTATAAATAAAATCATTTCCAGTGTTATAGGGCGGGTCAATGTATATAATTTTTACCTTGCCCAAGTAAGTTTCCTGAAGAAGCTTCAACGCATCTAAGTTATCGCCCTCAATATAGATGTTTTCAGAGTCCATTCCACCTGGTGTTCCATCCCTGCCAACAGACTTTTCCTGTTCAAAGCGCAGAGTCTTTTCAATCGGAGCATTCGCAAGGATGACAGACTTCCTCTTATCCGGCCATGTAAACTGATAGCGCTCCTGTCCATCATCCACGACCTTCGCATTGATCTCCTGCATCAGAACGTCTTTATCAATGGCGCGGACAACATTGCCATTCTCGTCCTTCGTTTCCGTGACTGCATTTGGGAACAATCCCGCAAGCTTCTTGTAATTTTCTTCCGCAATATCTGGCGTATGCATCTTAAGCTTTTGCATTTGTAATTTCCTCCAATTGATTTTTGTACGCCTGCAGCTGTGTATATAACTCAAACCGTTTCTTTGGTTGTTGTTCCTTCCATGCAGCGGATTCAGTTTTATTTATCATCTTATTCAGCCAATCGATTTTATCCTGAGTTTTTAATTGTCCATCAATTGTCAGATTCTCTTTGTTTAATACCGCTTCAGAAGAAATAGCAATTTGCTGAATCAGATTTTCCCATATTTCATCAAGCGTGTTTCCTGAAAGCTTTAACGACAGATTTTTCCCCGTCATCCAGTCTGTATGGTACAGCTTGCCATGATAAACCGCCAGCTGACGATCATCTTCATAGGCAAGCAGAAAAATCAGTTTATGCGGATTCTGCCTCGCAATAGCTTCCACAATCTTTCCGTCAAAATTCTGCTTCTTCAGAGTGATAGACAGAAGTATTATTTCTCTGATTTTCGATTCCTTTGCCAGATTTAGATTGCTGTTAGTGAGGCTGTTTTCCACCACGATACAAACAACATCTGAGACAAATTTTGCTTTTAGCGGTGCCGAAAGCGACAGACGCTTATAAAAAGCTTCTTTTGGTAATCGCTTATGCACCGCAGTGCTCTCTGGAAAATCTATCATTTACTTCACCACCATAAAACAGATTAGCTCAAAATCCTTAAGGCCAGAGAAACCGCCCAACTGAAATGTCGTCTCTCCTGCAGAGAAGAAGCTCGATATATCTTCCTCATCCTTAGCTTCGATAATTGAGCCTATGGCGTCCTCAAGAAGCTGAGACACCCTGCCCATGTTCCGACCATCCTTTGTCTCCTTATTAAATTTACGGCACAGATCCATGTCCGGAGTATTTTTCCCTTTAGCTAGGTGACGCATTACATCCAGTGCATCCTTTGGCTGCAGATGATTGGCAATTATCTCTCCGTTTGTCCCAACGTAGACCATATAAAATGGATGCAAACGGTTCAGGTTTCTGATGTTGATCTTCGCATTCACATTTTTAAGCACGAAGATCACGCCCGGCTTCTCACCATGTACCACAGCATGAATTCCCAAAGGCATGTGATCGATGTCCGGATGTTCTTTCATATACGAGAGTAGATCCATCCGAAAATCGTTGAGTCCCAGATCCATAATGGAAACGCCATTCGTCATGTCCTCAAGATCTACTACTTCTTCCTGTAGCTTCTCCAACTGCATTTTACGGTATTCAAGATCACCCTTTTCATCCTGATTGATCAGATCATCATCGCCGGTCGAGGTCATGACAGAAATACGCATTCTTGTCTCGACCCTCGCCTTCAAATTGATGTATTCATCCAAAGTCAGATCCGGCCAGAAATTAACAAGCTGGATCTCTTTGTTTTTACTGCCGATACGGTCAATACGTCCGAAGCGCTGAATAATCCGCACCGGATTCCAGTGAATGTCATAATTAATGCAATAGTCACAATCCTGCAGGTTCTGGCCTTCGGAGATACAGTCTGTGCCGATCAGAATATCGATATTGTTGTTCTTGTCTTTAGGATAAAGGATATCCCTGTCCTTGGATACCGGAGAGAAGCACGAGAGCACATGATTCATTTCCGCCTGAAACTTCGGAATTGTTGTTCTTCCTTCAATACTGCCGGTAACAAGAGCGGCGTTCATTCCCAGCTCCTTTACCTTAGGAGCAACATTCTCATACAGATACTCTGCTGTATCCGCAAAGGCAGTGAAAATCAGAATTTTCCGGTTGCCTGGGTTAATTGGCTTTTCTTCTTTTTCCTTAATTACTTTCAGGAGCTGATTCAGCTTATAATCGTATTCCGGTGTGATATCCTTAACCATGCTGATGAGTTCAGATAATATACCCAGGTCAGCTTCCATATCGCGTTTCCACGAAATGTAATCCATATCCCTGAGATCTATCTGTATCTTCTTCCCGACAGAAAACAAATCCGTGTTCTGATCATCATCATCGAAGTCTGCCGTTGCTCCGGACAGATCCGCCATTTCGTTCAGTTTTCCACTGCCATTTTGGATAAAGCTGTTTATGTTTTGAGCGGTATCAAAGATATACCGGTACACCCTCTCCACAGTCAAAAGGAATGAGTGAACAGAGCTTTCCATTCGTTTCAAAAGATTGATGCTCATGAGACGCTGGATACCGGTCTCGCGGCCTTTGCGAAAATTCTCCGTTTCTTCTTTTGTCAGATACTTGGAAAGTTTACTCGGCAGAATGAACTGCGTCGGCGTATAAATCGTAAGCTTTAAACCTGACAGATTTTCATAAACTTCTTTATAATTGATGGCGCCTTCCCTGTCTGTCAGTTTCGGATATAGAGAAATAGGCTTATTCCTCGTCGGAAAAGTACCTATATCTTTTGTGTCATAGTAGGTCTGAATATGGTGGCGGGATCGGGCGATCGTCACCGCATCGAGTACTTCGAAAAAATCAAAGTCGAGCCGGGAAAGAAGATTTTGTGTCGTCCGTTCTTTCTCAGGGAGCTTACACCATGCGTTATAGACCTTCTGTGCCTGCCGGAAGATCGTATTGATATCAGACTTTGTATTCAGCTTTTCATTGATTTCTTCCTGTTTCCCTTCATAGGCGAGAGCCAGCTGGTTCCTCAAATCATAAAAGCGATTGTTCACCGGCGTGGCAGAAAGCATCAGTACTTTTGTGCGCACACCCGGCTTAATCACACGGTTCATCAGGCGCATGTACCGGTTTTCTTTTTCCCCACCATGGGTGTTTGTTCCATTTCCGTTACGAAAATTGTGGCTCTCGTCGATCACCACAAGGTCATAATTTCCCCAATTGATCCGCTCAATTGGAAGACCGATCGGCGTCATTCCGCTGTTTCTGGATAAGTCTGTATGATAGAGAACATCATAGCGAAAACGATCTGCAACCAGCGGATTGTTCACCAGGTTTCCCCGAAAGGTCATCCAGTTTTCAGAGAGTTTCTTCGGGCAAAGGACAAGAATATTCTTGTTACGTCCTTCGTAATACCTTATAACAGCCAGAGCTGTGAACGTCTTTCCGAGGCCGACGCTGTCAGCGAGGATGCAGCCGTTGTACTGTTCCAGTTTATTGATAATACCGAGAGCCGCATCCTTCTGGAAATTATAAAGTTTGTTCCAGATCACACTGTTCCTGAAGCCAGTCGCCTCATTGGGAAGAACATCCTCTGAAATGTCATCAAGGAACTCACTGAAGATGTTATAGAGCGTCATGAAGTAAATCAGTTCCGGAGAATTTTCCTGGTAAACTGTAGAGATCATATCAATGACGTCATTTGTTACATCCGCAAGCTTCTCTTTATCATTCCAGACAGAATTGAACAAAGCCAGATATTCCCTGCTCGCCGGATTCTCAACTCTCATAACTATATTGCTGATGTTATTCCCGCGTTCACATCCAAGATCCACTGTCGTGAAAGAATTCATCGGCATATAGGTGTAGGCATCTTCCGGATTTTCTACAACCAGGAAGTTGTTCATTCCTTCCCGCGTCGTATTCGAGCGAAAAGAAGCTTTCCGTTTCATCCAGTCCGTGCATTCTCTGGCCACAGCTTTTTGCTTCAATTCATTCCGAAGCCGCACCTCAAACTCAGTACCATACAAGCTTTTCTCCCGCTTCAAACGGGGAATGTAAAATTCTTTCCGCTCCTTTTGCGTTTTTTCTGCAACAAAAGTCGGTGATGTGAAAATGAATCTGAACTCGTCACAGCCTTCCAGTTCATCTTTAAGTACCTGATAGGCATAAATCGAGAAACATGCCGCTGCGATGGATACTTTGCTTCCAGATTTTATTTTCTTTACAAGGTCATCTTTTACGACTTTCGTTGTATTATTAAACGTTTCCATATGAGCAGTCCCAAAAACATTAAAACCTTTTCGATTTTAAGCGCTAATCCCATGGAGCAGGCATAGACCAGACGTAGGCAAAAGCCACTGCAAACCTAAAGGTGTTCAGCATCATAGAAAAGGGTCCATTAGTAAGTTCTATCAATACTATTATTTCTCAGATGGGGAAAGGGAGCCCCTTGCGGCTATCGTTCAATGGGGCACGTAGTAAAGTCCAGATTAGGCGGTCCAGGAAATAAAAAGCCCCCTCCCCTGCCAGATTTTCCGCCTGGCCGGAAAGGGGGCCTTCCTTGTTATGAATGACGGAAGCTTACTTTTCGACAGCTCCGTCTTCCCTGGTCACCTGGCCTTCGTTCTTCGCGACCTTGTCGCGGTGGGCCCGGCTCTGGGTGAGCTTGGCTCCGGCAGGCACGTCGGAAGTGACCCAGACGTTGCCGCCGATGACCGCGCCGTCTCCGACCCTGATACGCCCGAGGATATTTGCGCCTGCGTAGACGGTCACATTATTGCCGAGAATGGGATGACGCGGGACGCCCTTGACTAAGGTGCCGTCGTCATTCTTGCGGAACGACAAAGCGCCAAGGGTCACGCCCTGATAGAGACGGCAGTTGTCGCCGATAATACAGGTTTCGCCGATCACCACGCCGGTGCCGTGATCTATGAAGAAGTTCTCGCCGATGGAGGCGCCGGGATGGATATCGATGCCTGTGCGCGAATGAGCCATCTCGTTGATGATGCGCGGGATGAGCGGCACATTGCACTCATAGAGGACATGGGCGATGCGGTGGTTAATAATGGCGTGCATGGAGGGGTAGCAGAAAATGGTCTCGCCCGGGCTCGTGGCCGCAGGATCCCCGTCATAGGCCGCCTCGGCGTCGCCCACCAGCTGGCGGCGTATCTCGGGCAGCTGATCCATGAGCTGCAGGGCGCATTCCTTGCCGCGCTGCTCGCAGTCCGTGCAGAGGTCGTTGCCCTCGCAGGCGAAGCAGAAGCCGCGCTTTATCTGCTCGGCCAGCTTACGGTAAATACTGTCGAGGTTGGCGGACACGTGGTAGCCTATGGACTCACGCCAGATACGGGTGGATCCGTAGAAGCCGGGGAAAAGAGCCACCCTCAGGCGCTCCATGATTTCCTTGAGGCTTTCCAGCGAAGGCATGGGCTCGCCGTGGGCAGGATCATGCCAGACCGAGTTCAGCGATTCCGGCTCGCAGAGTTTCTTGCTCACCTCTCCGAGGCGGCGCATAGCGATAAAGTCATCTGAAAGTTCCATGGATTCCTTCCTCTGAAGAAGTACAGGATTATGCCCCTGCGGCAACGCATGTTCTTTTTAATAACACAGAGGAGGGAACCTGCAAAGAACGAAAGAACCCGCAATACGCAATCCCGGAAGCCTTATTTTTTCTCCCCGATGTGAGCAGAGCGCCATTCGCTGGGCGTGCATCCAAACCACGCCCTGAAGGAACGGGAGAAGGAATTCTGATTGTCAAAGCCGAGCAGGCAGCTTATCTGCGACAGATTCAGATTTTCGTTCAAAAGATATTCCCGGGCATGCAGCTTACGGCGTTTCGCGACCACCTTGTGGAAGGTGGTGCCCGAGGCGCTCAGCATGCGCTGGAACGTACGTTTGCCAAGGGCCATTTCAGAAGCCACTTCCCCGATGCCCGGCCTACCGCCGGAAAGAAGGCGGTCCACAATCCAGCTCACCTGGGCAACGAAGCCCGATCCTTCCACTTCCGGCTCGTGGCGCGTGAGCAGCTCGAAAAGTTCCTTGTTGTAGTCGACGAAAGGATAGTATGCGTTCTCGCGGGAAAGGATGAGGGCGTTGCGCTTCGCGCCGCAGATCACGGGACAGCCGTAATACTTCTCCAGAAATTTCTCGCTGCCGGGCGCACGCCTCAGTTCCACGGACGACGGCGAGAGTTCCCGGCACGTTCCGCGCCTCAGCAGCAGAACCATAGCGTAGAAATCGGCGTCCACTATGACCGCGGGAACGTCTTCGCCCGTTTCCTCCGGCCTGGTGGCCCGCACCACGCAGGTCACAGCGCCGACATTCTCCTCAACGAGGATTTCCCTGGGCGCGGAAACAATACGGAACCGCGAGATACGGCGCACAGCATCGATGAAGTCCCTGGCGTGGATGGCCGAAGCCAGGGACGCCGGAATCAGGGCAAAGATGGGAGGCGTGTGCGCCGGCATGGCAAGCATGGCCGCAATTCTGAAGCCGATGCCGGGATCTCTGCTCAGTGCGGCAACGGCGTTCCAGATTGCAAAAAACTGTTTACCCGTCAGCATTTCTCCACGGCCGAGATCAATGGGAAGACCGGCCCGTACCGCGATCTCCTTCCGTGAAAGCCCCACCGCCTTAAGGGCGCTCCAGATAACATCAAGAATAAGATAACGTCCTTCTCCTCTTCTCATACCCTTTCTCCCGCTCCCGGGCATGAACCCTGCCTCTCACTTCCGGGACTTTCAGTGATTGATCTCCCTGTATAACATTTTTCGCATATCATAAAGTACCCGTTCGAACACAATGTTGCATGTTTTCAAGCATAGCAACTCATATCACACGCTGCGGCTTCCCGTCATCCCGGGGAAACGGGGAAAAAACCGGAACCGGAGCAGGAGTCCAAAAGGGCCTGCTCTCAGAAAACACGAATCACGGCCCATGGTGCGCCCCCACAGGAGCTGAAGCCGGAACCTTTCACTTCTTTCCCCCGGCCGGTTTTACACACCGCATCCGGGGCGGTCATCCCTCACGGAATCACGGCGTGCACTGGGCCGCGGGGACATACTGTTTACCAAATCGGGGACACATGCCGGAAAAGAACCCGGGGCAGAGGCCTCCGGTGTCACGCAGGGTTCTCTGCCCCGGGACTCCTCTCCGGGGGAACAAAGGAGAGGAGAACGACGGGGAGGGAGAAAAAAATCAGTGCCGCGCGCGCCAGCTGGTCGGGGACATACCCTCCCACTGTCTGAACGAACGCGAGAAGGAATTCTGATCGTCAAACCCCAGAAGGCAGCTTATCTCTGTCAGGCTGAGGGCCGGATCCCTCAGATATTCCCGCGCGAGGAGCCTCCGCTTCCCGGCGACAATTTTATGAAACGTGGTGCCTGCCGCGCTCAGCATGCGCTGAAAGGAGCGCCGTCCCATGCCCATTTCCGATGCCACCTCATCGAGGCTCGGGCGGCCGCCCGAGAGATGGCGCTCAACCATCCAGCCGACCTGGGTAAGAAAGGCTTCGCTCCTGCCGCTCGTGTAGGTGTTGCGGGTAAGGAGATCGAACAGCTCTTTGTTGTAGTCCGCGAACGGAGCGTACGCATCCTCGCGCGAGAAGGTGATGACGTCCAGGGGGGCTGAGCAGGTCACGGGACAGCCGTAATAGCTTTCATAAAACTTCTCGTTTCCCGGGGCGCGGCGAAGCGCCACGGCACGGGGATAGCATTCTCTGCCCGTGCCGCGGCGCAGGAGGAGGAGCATTGCGTAAAAAGAGGCGTCCACCAGGGAATCCGGGATTTCCGGGCCTGTTTCTTCGATGCAGTGAGGCTTCAGGGAAAAGATTACCCTGTCCCCGAGGTCTTCCACAAACATATCTTCGGGGGCACAGAGAGACTTGATGCGGGCGATGCGCTGGGCCGCGTCAACGAAGTTACCGGCGTGTATGGCTGACGCGAACGGGGCCGGCAGAAGCGCGTAGACGGCGGGATTGTCCGAGGGCTCGCCAGCCATCTTGCCGACGCGGAATCCGATGCCGAGATCCCCGCTCAGACTGGATATGGCGTCCCAGATGGCGAAGAACTGCCTGCAGGTCACCATCTGCCCGGTAGCCACCTCGGCGGAGAGGCCGGCCTGCAGGGCAATGTCCCTGCGGGAAAGTCCAGCGGCCTGAAAAGCACGCCAGATGACATTATGAAAAGTATAACGCTGTCCTGTTCCGTTCCTGTTCATAGGAGAGCTCCCGTCCGCAGGAAAAAATTTCCGTAACCCCTGCTCTGTTGCAAAAAAGATACGCTACATATCTTCAAAAGTTTATTCATTAAACGACAAATATCATTCAAAAGATGTATTTTTTATACAAAAAAGGCAAAAAAACGAAATCTGAACCGGAATGAGCCCATCCGGCACGGGTCTTGCCATGCCCGGCCCGTAAGGCTATGTTTACAGCATGATCGACTCTGAAATTTCCAGCAGACTTTCCGCCCCTTCCATCACGCCTCTGCCGGCGCCCGGGGGGAGCATTACCGATATATCCGCTCACGGAGCGTGGTTCGCGGAATACGCCGCGTACGAGCGTTCTCTCTGCGAACGCGATCCTTCCCCCATGTCTCTCAAGCTCAGGCACACTGAGCTCGTGACAGCAGCCGCCCGCGGGATCACGGAAAGCGAAGACTTTCCCCCACCCATGGCCCGCGCCTGCCTCCTGGCCGCCCAGTACCACGATCTGGGGCGGTTCGAGCAGTACCGTCTCTTCGGTACGTTCCGCGACAGGGACTCCGTGAACCACGCCGAACTCAGCGCCTTTCTCATCGAAAAATACGGCCTTCTCACGAAAGAGGCCTATGTGGCCCGCGCCGTGCTTGGCGCCGTACGCCTGCATAACGTTTACCGCCTTCCCGAAGACCTTCCTTCCGACGTGCGCGTGGCCGCGCGCCTTGTGCGCGACGCGGACAAGCTCGATATCCTGCGTGTCATGGACGAGGAACTTTCCGGCAGCGGGGACTGCCCCCGGACCGTCGTGCTTAACCAGCCCGACGATCCCTCACGCTTCTCGCAGAAAGTCATCGGCTGCGCCCTCAGGGGTGAAGTGGCCAGTTATGACGATCTCACGAGCGTGAACGATTTCCGGCTCCTGCTCGGCACCTGGATCTACGGTATGAACTTTGACGCCTCCAGGAAGCGCTTTGCCGGGGACGGACACGCGAAGCGCCTCGTCGCGGCCCTGCCCGAAAACGGTCCTTACGCCGAAGCCCGGGCCCGCGTGCTTCAGAGCATCGCGGAAGCCGGATAGCCGGACAAATTTCAGCTGCCCGGCATTAGCCTCCGGAGCGGCCCACGGAACGGCCATAACACCCGTTCCCATACAAGGAGAAACGCATGTTTCCTGCGCTTAAAATCGGAGAACTCACCGCCACGACGCCCATTGTTCAGGGCGGCATGGGCGTTGGTATATCCCTGTCCGGCCTGGCCTCGGCTGTGGCCAACGAAGGCGGCATCGGCGTTATAGCCGGCGCCATGATCGGCATGCTCGAGCCTGACGTGACCAAAGACCCGCTCGGCGCCAATATCCGCGCTCTGGCCCGCGAGATAAAGAAAGCCCGAGAAAAGACAAAAGGCATCATCGGCGTGAACATCATGGTCGCCCTGACGAGTTTCAGGGATCTGGTCCGCACGGCCATTGCGAACCGCGCCGACGTCATCTTCTCTGGTGCCGGCCTGCCCACGGATCTGCCCCGTCATCTTCTGGAACTCTGCGAAGAGAAGAAGGAAGAATTCAAGACAAAGCTCATCCCCATCGTGTCATCCGCCAGGGCCGCCTCCATTCTGGCCAAAAAGTGGATGCGCCATTTCAATTACGTGCCGGACGGCTTCGTGGTTGAAGGTCCCATGGCCGGCGGACACCTCGGCTTCAGGGAAAACGAAATCACGGATCAGTCCTTTTCCCTCGATAAGATTGTTCCGCCCATCGTGGAAGTGGCAAAAAAGCTCGAAGACGAATGCGGCCACAATGTGCCTGTCATCGCCGGCGGCGGCGTGTTCACCGGCGCCGATATCCGCCGCATCCTGAACCTCGGCGCCTCAGGCGTGCAGATGGCCACCCGCTTCGTTGCCACTGAGGAATGCGACGCGGACGTGCGCTTCAAGGAAGCCTATATCAGCGCAAAGCCCGAGGACATCACCATCATCCACAGCCCGGTGGGCATGCCTGGACGGGCCATCGACAACGCCTTTATCGAAGCGGCCAGGGAAGGAAAGAAGAAACCCTTCAAGTGCACCTACCACTGCGTGAAGACCTGCGATCCGGAAAAATCGCCCTACTGCATCGCCCTGGCCCTTGTCAGCGCCATGCGGGGCAATCTGCGCACGGGTTTCGCCTTCTGCGGCTCCAACGCCTACCGCATCAATAAAATTACCCCAGTGCATGAACTCATCGAGGAGCTCAGAAAAGAATACGAGGAGAGCGCTCCCAAAGAGTAAGCGCCTCTTCTCTTCCGCGTAAATGAAAAGAGCCTCCCGGATATTCTCCGGGAGGCTCTTTTTTCCGCCCGCGGCGCAGGCCGGGGCTTCTTATATTCCTGCTCTAATTGAGGAGACGGCTGCCGCCCTGATCGGGTTTGCTCTTGTCCTCAACGTCGACGCCGCTGGGCGCCTTAAACCTGAAGCTCGAAGAGGAAACATCGGCGTCAGGAATGAAAGACGTAAAACGCACGTCATTGCTGTTGCCGTAAAAGTCGATGATCTCGGCCCTCTGGATATATCCCTTGACCGGATCCACGTAGAGATCGGCCTGAATCATCTGGGGCGAGGGATTTTTGGGATAGAGGCGCAGGATCTGCAGGGCGCCCTGCGTGCCGCCGTCCTTCACGTCAAAATCCTTGGAAAGCAGGGCCTGCCCGGTAACGATCTGGATGAGGCTCCTGGAGTCGTCCACGAGGCTGTGGGGATAACGGTAAGCCACCTTTTCCTCGGGCAGGTAATCCCAGATTTCGTCCGCGGAAATAATAAGGCTCTCCGCGTGCGGCGCTCTGGTCTGCCAGTTCACGAGCAGTGGCTTTTTGAAGATAAGCGTGCCCTGGCGCTTTTCCTGCTGGCCGCTCTCGCGGTGTTTCAGGTACTGGGTGAACTCCGCCTGGAACGTATTGAGAGACGCGTAGCGGTCCCTGATGGTCGAGGCGATGTCCCCGGCCGCGGCAGGTGCCGCGTTTACGAGGGAAAGGCCCATGACAAGGGCCAGGAGAGGAAGAAGAATTCGGCGCATGATGAGCGCTCCTCCCTAACTAAACTGTTTGTGACGCCGTAAGGCCCGTCAGAAGCGGCGGGCCGGAAAAGCTAGTGCATGATAACGGGACGCGGCTTGCCCGCTCCCGGAGCGGGTCCCACCAGACCATCGCGGTCGAGCTGATCCATATAGCGGGCGGCCTTGTTGAAGCCGATGTTGAAGCGGCGCTGCAGGAGTGAAGTGGAAACATGCCCCTGCTCCTGGATAAACGAAAGGATCTCGCGGTACAGGGGATCGCTGTCGTCGATCTGCCTGCCGGATCCGGAGAGGGAACCGTCACCCGCCTCATCCAGGCCCCAGGTGGAGAAATCCACGCCGTACTCGGGCTTCACCTGCTTCTTCCAGTAATCCACCACGGCCTGCACTTCCTCGTCCCGCAGGAAAGGACCGTGCAGGCGGGTAAGCTGGCCGCCGTTGGGATTGTAGAACATATCGCCGTTGCCGAGGAGCTTCTCAGCGCCGGAGGTGCCGAGCGTGGTCATGGAGTCCTGGCGCGAGGAGACGCGGAAGCAGATACGGCACGGGAAGTTGGCCTTGATGAGGCCCGTCACCACGTCCACGCTGGGACGCTGGGTGGCGATAATCATATGGATGCCGCAGGCGCGGGCCAGCTGCGCGAGACGGATGATGCAGGGCTCCACGTCCTTGCGGCACTGCAGCATGAGGTCAGCGAGCTCGTCGATGACGATGGCGATATAGGGCATGGGCTCGAGGTCCGCGAGATCCGGGGGAAGCTTGCCCTGCAGGGACGCGAGCCTCTGGTTGTAGCCCGTAATGTTCTTGGTGTTGAGCCGCGACATGCGCGTGTAGCGCTCGTCCATCTCGTGCACGGCCCAGTTGAGGGCGTTCTTGGCGTCCTGCACTTCCTTGACAACGGGATGAACGAGATGGCTCTCGTCCTCATACATCCCCATTTCCACGCGCTTCGGATCGACGAGAAGAAGCTTGAGTTCATCAGGGGTCTTCTCGAGAAGAAGGCTCGTCAGCATGGCGTTGAGGCACACGGACTTGCCCTGACCCGTGGCGCCGGCCACAAGGAGGTGCGGCATTTTCGCGAGATCCGCGATGTACGGCCTGCCCGTGGTGTCCTTGCCTACGATGAGCGGCAGGGCCATTTTGCGGCTTGCCTCGCGGAAGGTCTCGGTGGAGGCTATCTCGCGGAAATTGACGATCTCGCGGTTGTGGTTGGGGATGACGATGCCGACTGTATCCGTGCCGGGCACGGGCGCCTGCACGAAGACCGAAACGGCCATGAGCGAGCGGGCAATGTCGTCAGCGTGGCGGTTGAAGACGCGCACGGAAACGCCGCGCGCCGGACGCACCATATACGTGGTGACCACGGGGCCCGGTGTCGCGTGCACGAGTTCGGCCTGAATATTGAAATCCCTGAGACAGCCCATGAGCGCCTGACCGCGCTCGGCGATATCCTCGGTGTTCGCGGCAGCGGAAGGCTGCGGCTGGCGCAGGAGCTCCAGAGGCGGAAATTTGTAACGTTTCGGCTTTGCCTGCTGCTTCGCCGGCTCCGGCTTTTTCGCAGGAGGCTCGACGCCGGCGGCCTCGAAAAGCGTACGGGGCTCGGGCTCCGTCTTCGGGAAGGAAACAGGTTCGGGTTCCGCAGCCGGAGCCGGCTGCAGAACGGGCTGCATGTCTTCTTCAGGCTCTGCTTCAGGTTCAGGCTCAGGTTCCGGCGCGGGTTCCGCGCTGAGGCGCACGGCGGCCTTCGCCGGGGCGGCTCCGGCTTCTTCATCCTCCCCGTCCCCCGGAGAAAAGGCTGACTCCGGATGAAGCTTGGCGTACTCCTCGGCGAAGGAGCGGTCCATGGGAACGCCTCCGTCATCCGCCGCGAAGGGAATATCCTCGTCGTCAATACGCAGGCCCTTCCTGCCCGGCCTGCGAGCCGCTTTTTTCCCTGCCGCAGGAGCCTGGTCTGAGGGGGCCGTGTCGACGTCCGGCATCGGTTCGCGGGCGGAACGGATATTCCCGAGCGCTGAGGCCGCCCTGCTCATCAGGGAGAGGGCCGCGAGACCCGTCTGCCGGACCAGGGCGAAAGGGCGGCTCCGGCCCTCATAACGCCTGTCCATATCCTCGTCGGCTTCGAGATCGCTGTCTCCTGCGGAAGGAGCGGAAGCGCCCTTCTTCCCGGAAGCGGGATGGTGCTTCGCGTAGTCAGCCGCCATGCTGGAGCAGCGGTTTCCCGCCTCCTGGCAGACTTTCTTCCAGGAAAGCCCGAAACACATCTGCATGCCCACGAGAAAGGCGAGGATCCACAGCAGGGTCGAACCGAAAGGAGAGAGAAAGAGCGTGAGATAGTGGGTCAGGCCCCACCCCGCCACGCCGCCTCCCCGGAGATCCCCCACAGGGATATCCCAGGAAGCGCAGACGGCGAGCAGGCAGAGAGAAAGCAGCGTGAACCCGATCCAGCGGATCCACGTGATATGAAACCCTCGGGAGATGAAGGAAACGCCGACACCGCCCAGGGCAAGGGGCAGAAAGAAGGACGCGGAACCGAAAATATCGTTCAGGAGCCCTGCCGTGTACGCGCCGAAAAGACCAGCCTTGTTCACGATGGCGGGATCGCCGCTCACCGCGTGATTGAGGCTCGGGTCAGCGGGATCGTACGTGAAGAGGCTCAACAGGATCAGCAGTGTCCAGAACAGGAGGAAAAGCCCGAAGACTTCCCTCCCGAACCCGGCGGATCCTTCTCTGCTCCCGTCGAACATACTATTCGCGGCCCAGGTATTCCTTCGTGCCGGTGTTGACCTTCACGCGATCACCCACGTTGACGAAGATCGGAACCTGGATCACGGCGCCGGACTCGAGAGTGGCGGCCTTGGTCACGTTGCTCACGGTGTCGCCCTTGGCGCCGGGTTCGGTGTCGGTCACCTCAAGCACAACGGACATGGGGATGTCGATGTCGAGAGGACGTCCCTGGTAGAGCATGACGCGGCATTCCTGGCCGTCCTTGAGGAAATCGGACTTGCCGGCGGTGGAGGCAGCGGGCATCTGAATCTGCTCGTAGGTGGTCATATCCATGAAGACCAGATCCTCGCCGTCCTTGTACAGGTACTGCATATCGCGGGTCTCGATATCAGGTTTGCCGACCTTGTCGCCGGAGCGGAAGGTGATGGCCTCGACGCGGCCGGTCAGAATGTTGCGCAGCTTCGTGCGCACCATGGCGCCGCCCTTGCCGGGCTTGAAGTGCTGGAATTCGATGATTTCGTAGGGAGTGCCCTCGACCTCAATCTTGAGGCCTTTGCGGAAATCGGTGGTAGAATACATGCCTGGTTCCTCCAGAAAAAAATTTCCCCCTGCCAACAGCGGGGGGCCCGTGACAAATTGAGTTAATTAATTTAACGGAAAGCAAGACACTGTCAAGCCAGATAACCCGGAGGATACCATGCAGGAACCTGAACTCATCCTTGAAGCCACGGCCTATACCATAGACCAGCTCATTCACAGAAATGTCCCGCAGATAGCCCTCGCCGGCCGCTCCAACGTGGGAAAGTCCTCCCTCATCAACGCGCTCGCGAGACGGCGCGCCCTCGCGAAGGTCAGCGCCACCCCCGGCAAAACGCGCTCCGTCAACTATTACCGCGTGAGCCCCTACGACTTCTGTCTTGTGGACCTGCCGGGCTACGGCTACGCCAGAGCCGGCCACGCCGAGCGCGAGGAATGGGCCAGGCTTCTCGAGCGTTACCTGAAGGAATGCCAGCAGCTCCGCTCCCTCATTCTGCTCATCGATTCGCGTCTCGAGCCCCAGAAGCTTGACCTGCAGCTCGCTGGCTACGCGAAGAGCATCGGACTGCACATCCTGCCCGTACTCACCAAGGCGGACAAATGCCGCCAGCGCGACATCTCCCTGCGTCAGAACGAGTGGGAGAAAATTCTGGGCGCGAGGCCTCTGCCCACCTCGTCAGCAAAAAAGACGGGCCTCAGAAACCTCTGGCGGGCCATACTCCGGGAGATGGACATCGCCGTCGATGACGGGAACACGCCTGAGCCGGAGAAGGTTCTTCCCGGGGACAGTGAAAACTAGCGCGCTCCCCCGGTAAAAGCACCCCAGAGGCGCCTCCTTTCCGGAGAAGGCGCCTTTTTCTATTCCGTCTGCTCTTTTCCGCGGCTCCCGTCCGTGCCGAGCTTGTGCGACGGCGGCTCCACGTGCACGGTGACGCGGCCGAGCACGGGAAGCGCCTCCCTGAGCTCCTGCTCAAGGTGCACGGTTTCCTCGTGCACGGCGCCCACGCTGAGGATGCCTTCCATGGCGCAGTGGAAGCTGATGCTGACCCCGACCTTGGGCTGCATGTAGAACTTGAAGTTATGCGGTTTCGAGACGAGAGGATGCGCGGCCGTAACCTGCTGCACCTGTTCCCATGCGAGGCGGGCCAGCGGATTTTCCTCAGGCGTATAGGCGCGTGAGGGCAGTTCCTCCACCATGGGCTCAATGTGCGTGACGATCTCAAGCCCGGGGATGCGCCTGCGCACCGCGGACTCATAATTGCGGGCCCGCTCGTACGCCACGCTGAAGGAGGTCCGGCTGTCGAACTCGAGGATGACCTCGACGCGCAGCCCTCCGTCAGACAGAGTCAGCGTATGAAAATCGTGCGCCGAGAGGCCCTGATCCTGCGCAAGACGCAGCATGATGTCGATGGGGCTTTCGCCCTCCCGGGAAACGTAGCAGGGATCCACATGTACGGTCACATCCGCGCCGGGCAGGATGGCGCACACGGAACTCTCCACGTCATGGGCGATGCGGTGCCCCTCGCAGACACGCATCTGCGGATCCACGCCCACGCAGAGGTCCACGAAATAGTGGGGACCGGCGGAGCGCATCCTGAGACGCCCCACGGAATTGACGCCGCGCACGAGCTGAACCTTCTCCTCGATGCTCTTCTCCACCTCTTCCGAGCCGGAGTCCATGAGGTAATCGACTGCGCTGCGGCACATGGTCAGGCTGACCTTGAAGATGATGACGGCAACGATAAGGGCGGCCACGGTATCGGCCTGGTTCACAATGTGCCTGACCTGGGGCGGAAGATTCAGGAAATCCGCGAGCCACACGGCGAGAACGCCCACGAAGACCGTAGCCGAAGCCAGGATGTCCGTGGCGAAATGCAGGGCGTCAGCCGCGAGCGCCTGGCTGTTGGCCTGCTTCGCGGCCTTCCTCAGCACGCGTACGCGGTTGATGTCAACAGCCATGGACACGGCCATGACCGCGACGCCCCAGAGCGAGGGCATGACAGGCGAGGAATGATTCAGGAGACGGTTCGTGCCTTCAAAACCGACATAAATACAGACCACGAAGAGCAGTATGGTCTCGCCGAGAGCCGACAGGTTCTCCACCTTGCCGTGGCCATAGGGATGGCGCCTGTCCGCGGGCATGGAGGAAATGCGAATGGCGTAGAAGGTCATGATGGCAGCCAGAAGGTCAAGGCCGCTGTGCAGGGCCTCGGACAAAATGGCCAGCGAGTTGGTATACAGGCCGATGACCAGCTTGAAAGAGGTCAGGAAAACGGCCGCCAGAAGGCTCATGAGAGCGGCCCGCTTCTTGAGTTTTTCGATATCCGCGGCCTGCGCGTCATCTGCCATGGTAACTTCCTCCGGAGATGCCGCCCCCCTTCCCGGTGAAGGAAGACAGCACCGTCAAAAAAAGAGGGAGAACGTATCGATCCTCCCCCGATCCTGTCCTGTGATGAGCTGAAGCTTTTCTGCCGGGTTATGCCAGCTGCAGCCCCGGCAGGCTCAGAGATCTTCAGGGTATCACTATTCCTGCTCCCCAACAATCCCACAGGCCATTGACATCCCGGTCATTCTGCCTGTGGTTTTCTGACTGATTTTCCCATCAGGGGGATCCCCCCTGGAGCTGTCTGCTATCTCTGCGCAGGAAATGCGCAGAGTACCCGGCCGGCTTCCGTTTCCGGGAGCCGGCCGGGTGGGATACTTTCCACTGTCTGATTCCCAGAACCTGCCCGTACCCCTGGCAGGCGTAAAAAAGCAGGCCGGAAAGGGAAGTTTCCCTATCCGGCCTGCCTGCAGTGTATATCAGGATTTCAGAAGCGGCCTAGAGCCACTTGAACCAGTCGTGCCAGGATCCCTCGCGGGCCTGACGGCGCTGCTCGTTTTCCTGCACGGTGTACTCGTGATAGGCGGCAGCGGACTTCGTCCTGGCGTGTTCGGCCACATCAGGCACATCGGCGTAATTCTTGGCGATGTACTCATAACGGCGCCAGGCGGAACCGTACTTTTCCATGTGCCAGAACATGTCGGCGATGTAGAGCTCATGCTCGGCCATGTTCTTGCGGCAGATGCCGATATTCTTCTTCGCGCCCTCGGCGTACGGCGTGCCGGGATACTGCTGGATCACCCGCTCGAAGTACGAAACGGCCTCGTCGAGCTCCGTGGTGGGACGGTCGATGGACTGGAACTGCTTCATGAGCGACATGCCGATCTGGTAAAGCACGTAGGGGATGGCCTTGTGGCGGGGGTGGAAGGACTCGAAGTCCTTGTAGTTCTCCGCGGCCAGCGCGTATTCCTCGTCGAGGTAATAGGCGTCACCCAGGGAAAGCTCGGCGTCCACCGTGTAGGGGCTGAAGGGATAGGCGTCCTTCAGCTTGTTGTAAAGCTGCACGGCGCGGACGTAATTGTGATCGGCCATGGCGTCGTTGGCGGCCTCGAAGATTTCCTGGGCCGTGTCCTCGGCCGGCGGCAGGTAGATCATATCGATGATGCCGCAGCCGGAGGCAGTGACCAGGGTGACCGCCAGAAGAAGATTGCGAAGCAGATGTTTAGGCATGGAGTTCGTCCAGCAGTAAGGAAGCCGCGTGAGCGGCTGTTGCGCCATCGCCGGCGGCAGTCACCACCTGACGGCATAATTTGGAGCGTATGTCGCCGGCCGCGAAAATGCCGGGCACGGTCGTCCTCATCTCCGTATCGGTGACGAGGAAGCCGCCCTTGTCGCGCTGGCAGGCTTCGGGCAGACAGTCAGAGTTGGGGATATTGCCGACGAAGATGAAGATGCCGTCAACGTCGATGTCACGCTTCTCACCGGTGGTCACGCTGCGCACGGTAACGGACTTCAGGTTGTCGTCACCGTTCAGACTGTCCACCACACTGGAGAGCACGAGCTCGATGTTGCCTGTCTCCCTGACCCTCTTCTCGTGGATCGCGGCGCCCCTGAAGGCGTCGCGCCTGTGAATGAGGTAGACCCTGGAACAGATTCTCGCAAGATAAAGAGATTCTTCCAGAGCCGAATTGCCGCCGCCGACAACGGCCACGGGCATGCCGCGGAAAAAGTTGCCGTCACAGACGGCACAGTAGGAAACACCATGACCCAGCAGCCTGTCCTCATCCTTCACGCCGAGCCTGCGGTGCGTGGCGCCTGAGGCGGCGATGACCGTTCTGGCGTTAATGTCGCCGTCAGAGGTCTTCAGGGTGAAGTTTCCGGCGCTTCCCGTCACGGCGGTGACGGTCGCTGTGGAGCGGTCCACCGGCTGCCCCTCGAGATGGGCGGCGAAGGCGTCAGCGAGCTCCCAGCCCTTTACTCCCTTCGGAAAGCCAGGATAATTCTCCAGGCTGTCCGTCAGAAGAACCTGGCCGCCGGGAGTCAGCTTCTCAAAAAGGATAACAGAGCGTCCGGAGCGGACGAGATACAGGGCCGCGGTGATACCCGCGGGCCCTGCACCTATGACAGCTGCGTCATAGATTTTCATATTAGAAAGCCTTGGAATCGATGAGCTGCCTGAGCTGATCCTTGGGCATGGAGCCGGTATGCTGCTCAACGGCATTGCCATCCTTGAAGATGATCAGCGTGGGGATAGCGCGGATACCGAATCTGGCCGGAGTGGCGGGATTCTCGTCCACGTTCATCTTGAAGACCTTCAGCTTGCCGGCGTATTCCTCGGCGCACTCGTCGACGATGGGACCCATGGCCCTGCAGGGTCCGCACCAGGGAGCCCAGAAGTCGACCATAACGGGAAGATCGGATTTCAGGACAGAAGCCTCGAAAGTGGAATCGCTAACTTGTTCAGCCATATCGTTCTCCTTTTCCAGGGAGGGCCCCGGACGGTTGGAATTTTTTCGCTCTTTGTAAATAGGTACGCCCCTTGTCTCTGTCAAGGCAAGCCGAATCAGAGCGGGACGTGCAGATAATCGTCGGGAATGGGCCTGCCGCGCGGGATGGTCTCCATGGAAAGGTCATGGCAGAAGCCCTCGCTGGCGTAAAGCCAGCCCGCGTAGGCTATCATGGCAGCGTTGTCAGTGCAGAGGGAGAGCGGCGGCATAAACGCCTTTCCCCCTGCTCTCTTCATGAGTTCCGTGACGCGTTCCCTGAGAAGGCTGTTGGCCGCGACACCGCCGGCCATGATCAGGTTCCTCACGCCGGGGTAGCACTTCATGGCCCGCCGTACCTTGGCAAGCAGCGTGTCCACCACGGCCAGGTTGAAGGAGGCGCAGAGGTCGCAGAGACCCTGCGGCGCGTCGTCCGGATTCTGCAGGGGATGCGGCCAGGGCTCATCGGCAAAGTGCTCCTTCACGTACAGGGACACAGCCGTCTTGAGGCCGCTGAAACTGAAATCGAGATTGTCGTTGTCGAGATAGGGACGGGGGAAAAGCTTCGCGTCCGCCCTGCCCCTGCGGGCCAGGGTGTCGAGAAGGCGCCCGCCGGGATAGGCCAGGCCGAGGATCTTCCCGGTCTTGTCGAAGGCCTCGCCGGCCGCGTCATCGATGGTGCGCCCGAGCTGGAGAGCCTTCACCGCGCTCCCGAAATAGTAAATATTCGTGTGGCCGCCGGAGACAAGAAGCCCCAGCGCGGGAAATTCAAGCTTTTCTGAAAGTCCGGCTGCGAGCAGATGCCCCATGAGATGGTTCACGCCCAGAAGGCGCGCGCCCGTGCCGAGGCAGAGCCCCTTGGCGAAGGCCGTGCCCACGAGGAGGCTCCCTAAGAGGCCGGGTCCCCTCGAGACGGCCACAACGTCGATATCAGCGGGCCGCGTTCCTGTCCTGCGCATGAGTTCGTCAAAGAGCGGTCCGATGAACCGGCAGTGCTCACGGCTCGCGAGCTCAGGCACCACGCCGCCGAAAAGGGCGTGCATATCCGCCTGGCTCGCCAGCACGGCGTCAGAGAGGGCGCCGTCCCGTACCAGGGCCAGCGCCGTCTCGTCGCAGGAACTTTCTATGCCAAGAACCAGCATCTGCCGCCTGCCGCCCTACCCGTTGTTCTCCGCGTAAATGCGGTTAACGGCCTCGACGTCCTTCTTCGAACCGATGAAGAGAGGCGTGCGGCAGTGAAGCGCGGTGGGCTGCTTCTCCAGAATGCGCATGTGGCCGTCGCTCGCCGCGCCGCCGGCCTGCTCGCACAGGAAGGACAGGGGATTGGCCTCGCACATGAGGCGCAGCTTGCCTTCGGGGCGATCCTTGTATTCGGGATACATGTAGAGGCCGCCGTAGATGAGCGTGCGGTGGAAATCGGCCACGAGAGAGCCCACATAGCGGGAGGAGTAATTGCTGCCCTTGCTGGATTTGGCCGTGTGGAAATACTCCACGGCATCGTAGGCGGCCTTGCCCCACTTCTGGCGGTATCCCTCGTTGCAGGAATAGATGTAGCCCTGCTCGGGGATGCGCATGTTGGGATGGGAGAGAAGGAACTCGCCCACGCCGGGGTCAAGGGTGAAGCCGTGCACGCCGCTGCCCGTGGAGAGCACGAGCATGCAGGAGGGACCGTAGAGGAAGTAGCCTGCGGCCACCTGCTCGACGCCCTTCCTGAGCACTTCTTCAAGCTTTACTTCACCTGTGCTGCCCTCGGGGCGGCGGTAGATGGAGAAGATGGTGCCGATGTTCACGTTGACGTCCATGTTGGAGGAACCGTCAAGCGGATCAAAGATCATGATGTAGTTGCCGCGCTTGAACTCGGAACCCACGCGTATGAGATCAGGGTTTTCCTCGCTGGACATGGCGCACACGGCTCCCGAGCGCGTCATCCTGTAGATCAGGATGCTGTTGGCGAGATCGTCGATCTTCTGCTGGCTCTCGCCCTGCACGTTGACCACGCCGGTGCCGCCCAGGATATCGAGCAGGCCGGCCTTGGCGATGCGGCGGGCTATGGTTTTGCCTGAGATGATCAGATCGTACAGAAGACCGGTGAATTCACCGGTGGCATGGGGGGACTGTTTCTGATGGTACAGAAGGAACTCGGTAACAGTGACGTCGGCCATATGAGCACCTCTCTCAGCGGGCCGCCGCCCGGTGGGCGG
>ERZ772858.1286-NODE-1286-length-26424-cov-6.679472_pt1 | contig 26424 bp, 21 predicted proteins | sample MGYA00512136_ERZ772858 | MGnify/ENA primary metagenome ERZ772858 (study PRJEB29015, sample SAMEA2737726) | human gut metagenome | biome: human gut; feature: human-associated habitat; material: faeces | place: China | collected 2012 ...
ATTTAAAGCATATCCCAATGAATCCACTGAGACATGGACCGATTTTTTGTCAGGATTGAGACAGCGGGGGCTGACAGATCCGCGGATGATTATCTCTGACGCGCATGGAGGGATTGTCTCCGCAGCCGGCAGAGTATTTCCGACTCTCCCCTGGCAGCGGTGTCAGTTCCACTTTGCAAGAAACATTACCGCGAAAGCTCCGTGTAAGGCGAAAGTATAATTAACCCCTTAAACGAACGAAAACTGACCCCCTGGGAGGGGGGACAGGATAAGGGGGTTAACTCATGACCGTAAACAGGACACAACATGGAACTATCCTATGCACAGGAGGTTCCGGTATGCTGGACAAGTACAGGGTCAGCCAAATCAAGGCTTTATTGGCCGAAGGCCATGGAATTAAGACAGTGGCGGGGATGACGGGAGTCTCCCGCAACACAGTACGGCGCTTTCAGCGAAATATTCCCCTCAAGAGCCATCACGGCCTGGCGTGGAGGACGCTGGAGGCGAATCTGGAGGCTATCAGAAAGCTGTTCTACGACTGCAGGGGAAACTGTTCTGCCATGCTTCGGTTTGTGAAGGACGCCATCAGCGTGGAACCGCCGAGCCTGCGCACGCTGCAGAAGTTCTGCAGACCTTTTCGCCTGGAACTCCGGCAGAGCAGACTGACGAAGACGGAGCGCTTTGAGACGCCTCCCGGGCACCAGATGCAGATCGACTTCGGGGAAGACGATGTCCTCGTGGGCGGAGAGATTGTGCGCGTTCACTTCTTCGTCGCCAAGATGTCGTATTCACGCAGGATTTTTGCCAGAGCCTACTTTTCGGAAAATCAGGGAAACTGGCTTGACGGCATAGAGTCCGCGTTCAGGTTTTTCGACGGCGTGCCGCGGGAGATCGTCTGTGACAATGCGGTAACTCTGGTTAAAGACCATTACGCGCCGGAGAACGAACGTTTTACAGCCCGCTTCGACTGGTTCTGCCGGTATCATGGCGTGCATCCCATAGCCACGTCTGTCAGGAAGCCAAACTCAAAAGGCAAAGTCGAATCCGCCGTCAGATACGTCAAGTATAACGCCCTGGTAAACGGCCACTTTAAGGATCTGGAGGCTCTAAACCTCCATCTGGAGAAATGGAGTCTGTCCGTATGCGACAGGCACAGCATTAACGACGCGCTCCTTCAGGGACCGAAGACGCCGGCAGAGCGGTGGCTGATTGAAAAGCCGGCATTGCGTCCCAACAGGAAGCCGCCAATAGCCATGGCCCGTTATGAAGATCGGACGGTAGACAAAAATGGCCTTATCCGGGTCGATAATGCCATGTATCGCGTACCTGACGGGTTTGCACGCCGCAATGTGCAGTTGGTGGTTGTCAGTGACACAATCACAGTCAGATGCGGAGGGCAGTCAATTATCCTGGACAAGGCCAGGGATATTATTACGGCAAGGGACGGCACGTGGTCAAATCCTCTTTCCAAAGAAGAAAATTTTGATAAAAAAATCAAAGAGTTAAAGAAGGACAAGCTCTGGAACAGGATGCAGACTCCTCAATGTCAGCGAAATCCCGGCGCGTACGATGCCGCGTTCCGGACGGGAGCTTAGGCCATGGGAGAACTGAGACCTGCCGATGTTCAGCTGGCTGAAATGGCCGCCCGCCTGCGGCTGACCTATACCCGTGACCACCTGGCTGAACTGGCAGAAACGGCGGCCACGAGCCATATGACTCCACGCGAGACTCTGGAATATGTCTTCAGGAAAGAGATAGAGCAGCGTGACGGAAACCGCGTGCGGTTAGCTCAGATGAGCGCCCATTTTCCTTTTGCGGCGACTATGGACGGATTCGACATGTCATTCCAGCCATCGATAGACCCGGGGAAAATACGCGAGCTTGTCTCTCTCGGGTGGGTGGTCAGTGGTGAAAACGTGATCCTGATCGGTCCATCCGGAGTAGGAAAGACACACCTGAGCATAGCACTGGGGCAGCTGGCGCTGCAGAGGGGCATTTCGGTTCGTTTTTATTCCGTGACCAGGCTGGTGGAACAGATGGAAAAAGCCTACAACGCAGGAACATTTGATGAAAAAATACGGGATGTTAACAAACCTAAACTGCTCATTCTCGATGAACTTGGGTACATTCCGTTCACACCACTGCAGGGACAGCTGCTTTTTGAGCTGATATCGGCACGCTACGAAAAGAAGAGCATCATTGTGACCAGTAACAAAATGCCCGGAGAATGGGGACGGTATTTGGTGACGCGGCGGCAGCGACGGCATCGCTGGATCGTCTTCTCCACCATTGCACTCCCATGCTCATTCAGGGTGAAAGCTACAGGACACGGGCGTTTACCCGGAAGATGCGGGAATAAGGCCGCGCGAAAGCCGCGCTCAACTGTATCACCGTTTTGTCTCCCCTCTGTCCTGTCCCGGGGCCCCGGGACAGGACAGAGGGGTCAATTATCGTTCGTTTTGGGGGTCACCGGAACTTTCGTTTGACACTACGGTTAAGCAGATTGTCCGCTACCTTGCCTGTTTTAAGCGCTTTTGCCAAAAGCCGATAAGGATTGGCTTTCCGGATCGGGCAAACGAGGTTATATTTACACATCAGACGTCGGATTTTCTTTATGTTCATCACAACCGGCGGATCCAGATGGAGCAGCCCCATGTAAATACTCTGAGCTCCTTTTTTATAACCGCGTTTTTTATATACAGAAAGAATCAGGTCAAAGTCTTTTCTGTCCCGTTCTTCCTGAATTTCACGGATTGGCGCTGCTTTGATCCAGGCATAATAGCCGCTGCGTGAGACTCCGGCAATGGAACATAAGCGTCTGACTGAAAGGCAGTTGTTATTGATTTGAAGAGTCTTGTAGATGATATCTAATACACAGGAAGAATCATTCATGAGCAATGCACCTGCTTCCTGATATTTTTGAGCGAGGAAATTTTTTTTAGAAACTCTATTTCCTGCTTCAGATATTCAACCTCATGCTGCAGTCTCCGGATCTGCTCAGCTTCCGTTTTTGGCGGACTAACGGATGTTTCCGGATCGGGCTGTTTTGGTAATCTGAGATATCCCTGGTGAAAGCCTCCGTATCTTTCATATTCTTTTCTTATGTTTACACCGATACTGTGGATACGGCATTTGCCAAGTGCTGTTATATCGAATCCATGCCGCTCCAATATTTCTTTAGGCGTGGCTCCTTTTGAGTATTCATGATAGAAAAGTTCCTTGAACCCCTTAGTAAGTGAGAGCCGCGTTAGCGTAACCGATAACACGTATGGGTTCTGGCGCAATGCCTCCATCTGTTCTTCTGCTAACCGATTCCTGTTTGCGTACATGATGACTCTCCTTCAAGCTGGGGATACCCTGTGCGAAATACAGGTGTCCATTATAAAGGAATCAGAAAAAACACCTGTCCATGAATGTGGATCTGCGTTACATGCACTGTCCAATTTTTGGAGTGTGTGCAAATCTTTCTGTCCACTGTAATGGGTACAGTTTATTCCTATACTGTCTTCTATCCAAGAATATTTTTGATCCGGTTGTTTATCTAGGACATTCCCCTCCAGTACAAGTCACGCTGAGGGAAGTTTGAAAAATTCTACTTTAAAAGATCGTTTGTATTTTTTATTAGATTCCTTCTGCTAGGAACTGTGGTGTCAAGCGAATGTTCATTGGATCCTCTCACCAGCCCCGGGGCTGGTGTGGTGGGGTCAATAAGCGATCGCTTGACAGTCGGTTTGGAGCTTTGCTTTTTTACAGGAAAAAAGTAATAAATTTTGATACAAAGTAATCATTTTATACCTTTGATGTTAGGGAAACGGGTGCCTTCTGTTGAATTTAAATAAAATTATTGACATTATAAAAGTTTGTAATATTTTGTGGTCATCCCCAATCAGCATCCTGCCCTGCTTTTTGCCGCTGGCCGTTTCCGGGGTACGAAAAGGAGGGCGAGGCTTAACATGTCCGATGCTGCTGACCCGGCGTGCCGGGGCTTCTCTGTCTTTCTGCCTCTGTAATGACCTCTGCGGCCAGGAGCGTACGAGGTCTTACTCTCCAGCTGACGTCCCTTTGTCCTTGCTGTCGGGCAGTCCTAGTGTTTCTCCGGCAGGCCGGATTCGCAGGAGAAATATCTGGGGCGTGGAGTGGTGGGCATGCCTGGAGTCGTATTTCAGGCATTCACTGACTGTGACTGCTGCCCGGGTGTGCCTTGTTCCGGAGCCAAACCGGCTCTCCTCTTCTGCCGTTGGGGTAGTGCGGACACCTTCCGGCGGGTGCTGAAAGTTTCTCCCGCTGCGCAGGGGCAGGATATAGGCCCGGCCTGGGCACTCCGCCTTCGCGAGGTGGCGCAGGAGCTTCCGCGTGGATGGGGCTGCACCGATGATGCCGCCGTGAAGGAATTTCCCGAAGTTTGCCGGGCGGACGCTGTTGCGTCATCAGATTTGCTTTTTTCACACAATGCCGACAGATGCCAGCCCGCTATTGATTCCGGCCGGGTGTCCCTGTCTGCCTCAGGCACTGGCAGGGTATTAAAAACTCTGGAGTGGGATCAGATCCCACAGAAAGGAAGGTGACAATCATGCCGTCATACAGCAATGAACTCCGCGACGCCGTGCTGCGCCGCGTGCTTCCTCCACAGAACGACTCCATCAGTAAGGTGGCCGCGGAGGAAGGCATCTCTGGACAGACAATCCGCAACTGGCTCAGTAAGGCCAGAGAGGCCGTCAGCACTGCCGCGGATGTTAGCACGCAGCACGAAAAGTGGAGCTCTCAGGACAAGTTTTGCATCGTCGTTGAAACAGCCGGTATGACCGACACGGAGCTTGCGGAGTATGCCGGTAAGAAAGGGCTCGGCGCCGATGAGATCAGTGCCTGGCGGGAAGCCTGCATGAACGCCAACGGTGGATCTGCCAGTGAGACGGCCCGCCTGCAGCGCGAAAACAGGGAACTTGAACGCAAACTGCGCAGTACGGAAAGAGAGCTTGCCCGCAAGGAGAAAGTGCTCGCTGAAGTAGCGGCGCTCCTGGTGCTGGGAAAAAAATCCGGCACAGTCTGGGGGGGCCAGGAGGCCGAATGATCAGCGCCCCGGACTGCGAAGAACCTTTTCAGCTGATTAACGAAACCGTGCCGGTGAAGCGGGGCACGTCCGGGCAGGAGCCTCATACCGGATCGGAGATCGGACAGGCCCCCGAAGGGGGCGATCCTGCCGGGAGTATGCCCTGGTAGCTCACAGGTCCGGAACACGACTATGTTTTTCAGTGGGTCTTCCCCGGCGATAGTGAGGCCACCCCTGAAAAAATAATAAAATCAATGTGTTGATGACCTTTCGTGAGTCATGTAAAATATGGCTCCGGAGATGTCACTGAATCCTGGGAGGAGGGAGGCTCACAGAGCCAGTCTAGGCGGAATCCCGTCAGATGGAGACTTGCCGCGTGCCTGCCGTTTTTTGCCTTTCCCGCCCTCATGGCGGACGGCAGTGGGCCTTCCTTTTTTCCCTGTCTGGTTTCGCTGTTTTCGGATTTTCTGTCATACTTTCGTAACAATTTTATTCCACTATACGCCGCGATAATGGCAGCGGGACTGCTTCCGGGAGCCTGCCCCGCCCAGGGTCACAGAAGATCTGACGCAGCTTTCAGTGCGCCGCGCCGGGTTAACACATCACAAAGCCAGGAGGCTGGTATGAAGGAAGGGGAAGAAGCTAAAGCATGCGCGGCGGAGATCCAAAAAAGCGAAGCAGGGGACACGGCAGGGCTTGAAAGCTGCACCCCTGAACAGATTCAGGATCTTGACTGCCCGTCGCTGTTCCTCAACCGTGAGCTCAACTGGCTGGAATTCAACGAAAGGGTGCTGGAGTGCGCCCTTGACGACGAGGCTCCGCTCCTGGAGCAGCTGAAGTTCCTGACTATTTTCTACACGAACCTGGATGAGTTTTTCATGGTCCGTGTGGCCAACGTATTCCGTCTCTACCGCAGCGGCAGCCAGCCCACGGGCGACGACAAGATGAGCGCGGCTAGGCAGCTCGCCGAAATCCGGCGCAGAGTCATGCACATGACTTCCATCGCTCAGGAGCACTGGCGCAAAAAGCTCAGCGGCAAACTGCGCGACAAGGGCATCTCCATTGTCCATTTCAATGAGCTGAGCGAGAAACAGCGCCGTTTCCTGTCCACGTATTTCAATAACGAAATTTATCCGACGCTGACCCCTCAGGCCATCGATCCCACGCATCCGTTTCCGACTATTTCGAACGTCAGTCTGAACTTCATCATCCAGCTCCGCGATGAGAAAGGCGAAGTGAAGTTCGCGCGTCTGCGCTGCCCCGGCAATGTCCCGCGTATCATTTTCGTGCCCAAATCGCAGGAAAAAAGCTGTGATCTTCTTGGCCTGTCATCGAGCACAAAGGACTCTGATATTCTGCTTGTGGAAGAGCTGGTGCAGGAATACCTGCCGTCTCTGTTCCCGGGGTACACCATCGAGAACGTGGGTCTCTTCCGCATCACCCGCAATACGGACCTGGAAATTGAAGAGGACGAGGCCGATGATCTGCTTGAAGCCGTGAAAGATCTCGTGGATCAGCGTCGTTTCGGCGACGTGATCCGCCTCGAGACGGCACACGGCATGCCGGCCGAGCTTTCCGAATTTCTGATGAAAAAGCTCCATCTGCGTCCCTTCCAGGTCTACCGCGTGAAGGGACCGCTGGCGTTTTCCGCCCTGATGGCCCTGTACAGCGTGGATCGTCCCGCGCTCAAGATCCCGCCGCATCCCGGCCGCATCCCGTCCGTGTTCGCGGAAGATGGCAACGCCATTTTTGAGCGCATCCGTCACGGCGATCTTTTCGTGCATCATCCGTATGACAGCTTCAAACCTGTACTCGACTTTGTGCACAACGCTGCCGTTGATCCCCGCGTCATCGCCATCAAGCAGACGCTTTACCGCTGCGGCAATAATTCGCCCATCGTGCAGTCCCTTATCGAGGCCCGCCGGCGCGGCAAGCAGGTGACGGCCGTGGTGGAACTCAAGGCCCGTTTCGATGAGGAGCGCAACATTACGTGGGCCGAGGAACTTGAAAAGGCGGGCGTGAATGTGGTCTACGGTATTGTGGGCATGAAGATTCACGCCAAGCTGTGTCTTGTGGTGCGCAGGGAAGAGCAGGGCGTTGTGCGCTACGCTCATGTGGGCACGGGCAACTACAACGCCTCTACTGCCAAGATCTATACGGACATGGGGATTTTTACGGCCAATCAGGACGTGTGCCAGGACATCACGGATCTCTTCAATGTCATGACCGGTTACGCCGTGCGCAAGGAATACCGTTCGCTGCTTGTTTCCCCCGTGAGCATGCGCCACGGACTCATCAGCCACATCCAGAAGGAAGTGGAACTGCACAAAAAACAGGGCGGCGGCGAGATCATTCTGAAGTGCAATCAGCTCGTGGACAAGAAAATCATCAAGGAGCTGTACCGTGCGTCCATGGCTGGCGTGCGCGTCCGGCTCATCATCCGCGGTATCTGCTGCCTGCGTCCCGGTGTGCCGGGCATCAGCGACAATATCACTGTCACCTCCATCGTAGGCCGTTTTCTCGAACACGCCAGAGTGTACTGGTTCAGGAATGGCGGTGATGGTATCATGTATATCGGCAGCGCCGATATCATGCCCAGGAATCTGGACAGACGCATTGAGGTGCTGATCCCGGTCAGCAATGGCGAGATACGCAGGCATATCAGGGAATACGTCCTTGACCGTCAGCTCAGGGACAATATGCAGAGCTGGCATATGTGTCCGGACGGCACCTACAAGCGCGTGCATCTGAAGGACGGAGAGGAGCCCGTGAACGCCCAGGAAATGCTTCTGGATGACGAGCCCTTCATTCCCGCGCCTGAAAGGTAGAGAAACACTCAGACAAAAAAAACAGACGCCGCGCGGGGAGGACTGCAGGTTCTTCCGCGCGGCTTTTCTTCAGAAACATCAGGGAAGGCGGCAGCACAGAGAATGGATAATGCAGTTATCTCCGGACAGATAGGAAGGCGGATTGTCAGTTTCATAGACCTTGGCACAAACTCGCTGCGCATGCTTGTGGCGCGCGTGAATGACTCGGGCGTCGTGCGCGTCCTGAACGAGGCCAAGCACATGGTCAGGCTCGGAGAGGGAGAGTTCGGCCAGCATCTTCTTCAGCCGGAGCCCATGGCAAGAACCATGGAAATGCTCCATGTCTTTGCCGACATGTGTCAGGCCTACGGCGTGGATGAGATTGTCGCCGTGGCGACATCGGCTGTGAGAGACGCGGAGAACGGAGAGGAATTCCTGAACCGGGTCCGGGAAGAGACCGGCCTCAATATCCGCATCATATCCGGACGTGAAGAAGCGCGTCTCATCTGGCGCGGTGTGAGCAGCGGGCTTGAGAAGAGCGACGAGCTCAGACTCTTTGTGGATATCGGCGGCGGTTCGACCGAAGTCATCGCGGGTACGACCAGGGAATGCTACAGCCTTGATTCAATGAAACTCGGCTGCGTGCGGCTTGCCTCCTGGCTGAAGGACGGAACACAGAAAATTTCCGAAAAGGAATTTCTGAATCTGCAGATGCGCATCCGTGATGTGGGCGTGCATGTGTTCCGCCGCCTCGCTGACATGCGCGTGGCGAAGATCGTGGCAAGCTCCGGCACGGCGCAGAACCTGGCCGAGATAGCCGCGAATCTGGCTGGTGTCGATGGCAGCGGCAGGTACTCGGATACGCCGCAGCTTCTGACGTACAGGGGGCTTGTGCGCGCCGTGAAGGAACTGTGTTCACGCAATCAGGCGGAACGCGCGCTCCTGCCCGGCATCAACCCGAAACGCGCGGCTGTCATTGTTCCGGGCGCGGCCATTCTCCAGACTATCATGGAGGAAATGGACTGCGATACCTGTGAAATCAGCAACCGGGGCCTGCGCGACGGTCTGCTCGTGGAATACCTGGAACACACCGTGCCGAACGCCCTGCAGTCGGATCTTTCCATCCGCGACCAGAGTGTGTTCAGGCTGGCCCGTGCCTGCCGTTTTGAGGAGGAGCATTCCCTGCATGTGGCGGATCTGGCCCTGTCTCTTTTTGACAGCGCGCTGGCACTCGGGCTGCACGATGAGCCGGACACGGCGAGAGAGCTCCTGCGCTACGCGTCGATCCTGCACGACATCGGCATTTTCATTGCCTTCAGCAGACATCACGCGCACAGCCACTATCTCATCCGCAATACGGAACTGCTCGGCTTCACGGAGCACGATATCGAGGTCATCGCCGCGACGGCGTTCTTCCACCGCTTCAAGCCGTCCAAGAAATACACGGAGTACACGGAGCTCGACAGCGAGACGCGCAACGAGGTGCGTACGCTGTCGCTCATGCTGGCCGTGGCCGAGGCGCTCGATCGCAGCCACAGGAATATCGTGAAGACGGCCTCCTTCGGGAAGGACCGCAGGGGATACTTCATCAGGGCCGTGTGCACGGCTCCGGCGCCGCTGGAAGCGGCCAGGCTGGCGCGCTGCGGCAAGCGTCTTGAAAAGTACTGCGGCGCCCCGGTCCGTTTCATTCCGGAAATCGAGGGACAGAAGGCAGACGGAGAAAAGTAGTTTCCCTGCACTGCCTGAAACAGAAAGGGGGGCTGATCGCGGATCAGCCCCCCTTTGCATTGTGTTTTTTTCTGGCGTCTACATGCCGAGGTACGCCTTGCGCACCTTCTCGCTCGAGAGCAGTTCCTGCGCTTTTCCTTCCATGACGACTACGCCGTTTTCCATGACGTAGCCGCGGTTTGCGATGTGCAGAGCCTGGTTCGCGTTCTGTTCAACGAGGAAGACGGTGGTGCCGTCCTCGTTGACTTTCTGAATGATTTTGAAGATCTGCTGGATGATGATGGGCGCGAGGCCGAGGGATGGCTCATCCAGAAGGAGCAGGCGGGGTCTCGCCATAAGGGCGCGGCCCAGGGCCAGCATCTGCTGTTCGCCGCCGGAGAGCGTGCCGCCGGTCTGGCTGACGCGCTCGCGCAGGATGGGGAAGAGCTGGAAGACGTATTCCATGTCGTCCGCTATGCCCTTCTTGTCCGTGCGCAGGAAGGCGCCGAGGTCAAGGTTTTCCCTCACCGTGAGTTCGGGGAAAATGAGGCGGCCTTCGGGAACCTGGGAGATGCCCCGCTTGACGATCTCCGGAGCAGGGAGCTGCTGGATGGGCTTTCCGTCGAAGAGAATCTCGCCGCTGCGGGGATGAATGACGCCGCATATGGACATGAGGGTGGTGGACTTGCCGGCGCCGTTGGCCCCGATGAGCGTGACGATTTCGCCGTCCTCGACTTTGAGGGAAACGTCCCTCAGAGCCTGAATCTTGCCGTAAAAGGTGTTGATACGATTAAGCTCAAGCATCGTGGCTTTCTCCAAGATAGGCCTTGATTACGTCGGGGTTGCTGCGGATTTCCTCCGGCGTGCCGCTCGCGATGGGCGAACCGTATTCCATGACGTAGATGGTATCGGAGAGGGACATGACCATGCTCATGTCGTGCTCGATGAGCAGAACGGAGAGATCGTAGCTGTCGCGCAGGGAACGGATGAGCGCCTTGAGTTCGTTGGTTTCCTGCGGGTTCATGCCAGCCGCGGGCTCGTCCAGAAGGAGCAGGATGGGCTCCGTGGCCAGGGCGCGCGCTATTTCGAGGCGGCGCTGGGCGCCGTAGGGCAGGTTGTGCGCCGTCTCGTTCCAGAAGGTCTCAAGGCCCACGGTTTTCAGGAGATCGTAGCTCTTGTCGATAGTGTCCTGCTCCTCGCGGACTGTGCGGGGATCGCGCAGGAGGGCAGAAAGAATGCCGGCGTGCGTGCGGCAGTGGCGGCCGATCATGACGTTTTCGAGAACCGTCATCTCGCTGAAGAGGCGGATGTTCTGGAAGGTTCTGGCCATACCGAGAGCAGTGATGGCGTGCGTCTTCATGCCGTTTAAGAGGTGCTGGTTCCCGTCCCTGGTGGTCAGGTACATGGTTCCGCCCGTGGGTTTGTAAATGCCGGTGACGCAGTTGAAGAAGGTCGTCTTTCCGGCGCCGTTGGGGCCGATGAGGGCGACGATTTCCTTTTCGTGAACCGTCAGATCAAGTTCGTTCAGGGCCCGCAGGCCGCCGAAGTCCTGCGTGAGGCCCGCGACTTCGAGGACTGGTTTCATGCCCTTTCCTCCTTGTTATGAAGAGCGCTGATGCGGTAATGCCGCTTTTCTCCCGTGATGATGCCCTGCGGCCGGAACAGCATCATGACGACCATGGTGGCGCCGAAGAGCAGCATGCGGTAGTCGGAGAAGGCCCTGAGGTATTCGGGAACGAGAATAAGGATGAGCGCGCCGATGGTGACACCCAGGATGGAGCCCATGCCGCCGAGAACGACCATGGCGAGAATCATGCAGCTGTCCATGAAGGTGAACGAGGCGGGGTTGATGAACTGGGTTTTGGCCGCGAAGAGGACGCCGGCGAAACCGGCCCACGCGGAGCTCAGGGCGAAGGCCGTGAGCTTGACCTGGGTCAGGTTGATGCCCATGGCCTCGGAGGCGATTTCATCCTCGCGCATGGCCTGCAGCGCCATGCCCACGCGGGAGTTCTTCAGGCGCGTGATGACGATGATGGTAATGGTCACGGCAATGAGCGAAAGGTAGTAGAGGTACGTGGTCTTCTGTGTGAGATCCATCTCGACGCCAAAGAATTCGGGACGGGGGATGCCGCTGACACCGCGGCTGCCGCCCGTGACACTGGTCCAGTTGAGCAGGACGAGACGGACGATTTCACCGAAGCCCAGGGTGACGATGGCCAGGTAGTCGCCGCGCAGCCGCAGGACGGGCAGGCCGAGACCGAGGCCGCAGATGGTGGTGATGATACCGGCGATGGGCAGGCAGATCCAGAAACCGAGGCCGAAATAGAGGTGCAGCAGACCGTAGGTGTAGGCGCCGATGCCGTAGAAAGCGGCGTAGCCGAGAACGAGCTGGCCCGCGAAGCCGACGATGATGTTGAGGCCGAGGGCGAGCATGACGTAGATGAGGCCGGAGATCATGATGGAGACCTGGTACCCTGTGCCGAGAACGGGCAGGAAGGGCATGCAGATCATGAAGGCGGCTATGAGGATGAGGCTCGTGCGGCGGAAGGTGGTGTTATGGAAGATCCGGGAAAAGGACTCCGTCGTGTGCTTCGGGAGGCTGAAGATTTTTTCGCCGAGGGCCTTGCGGTCATAGTACCAGTGCCAGAGCAGGGCCGCGAAGAAGACGCCGATGGCGAGGCCCACGAGGCGGTGCCAGCGGAAGGTGACGGAGTGATCCGGGTTGATGTGGATGCCCATGATGGGCGCGCAGAGCACCACGAACCAGAGTGAGGTGAGCAGGGCTTTGAGTAAACGGTTCATCATACGCCCCCTAGACCTTCTGAACCTGCTTCTTGCCGAGGAGGCCGTCAGGACGGAAAATCAGAATGAGGATGAGCAGGCAGAAGGAAAGCACATCCTCGTAGTTGCCGGCGATATAGCCTGTGGTGAAGGATTCGGCGAGGCCGAGAACCAGTCCGCCGAGCACGGCGCCGGGAACGGAGCCGATGCCGCCGAGCACGGCCGCGGTGAAGGCCTTCATGCCGGCCAGGAAGCCGATGAAGAAGTTGATCTGTCCCATGTGCGAGGCGATGAGCACGCCGCCGATGGCGGCCAGGGCGGAACCGACGATGAAGGTCACGGAAATGAGATGGTCGGTATTGATGCCGAGAAGCATGGCCATCTTGCGGTTCTGGGCCGTGGCGCGCATGGCCTTGCCCATGCGGGTGTAGCGGATCCAGAACATGAGGGCGAGCATGGTGATGAAGCTCACCACAAGGATGAGGAAGTCACTGGGGCCCATGACATCGCCGAAGTAGGAGAGGAACTTCATGTCGGGGAGGAGATCCGGGAAGGCGACGAAGTCGGAAGTCTGGGCCAGGAGGACGTAGTTCTGGAGGAACGTGGACATACCGATGGCCGAGATGAGCGGCGACAGGCGGGAAGCGTTGCGCAGGGGCCTGTAGGCCACCTTTTCCAGCGTGTAGCCGTAGGCCGACGTCCAGATGATGGAGCCGAGGGCGGCGACGAGAAGGATGCCGCCGGCCGGGAAGCCGATGTATCCGAGGACGCCGGAGAAGAGGAGGGCCGTGAAGGCGCCGATCATGTAGATTTCGCCGTGGGCGAAGTTCAGGAGGCCGATGATGCCGTACACGAGCGTGTAGCCGAGGGCTATGAGCGCGTAGATGCTGCCGCGGGTGAGCCCCCCGAAGAAGAGCTCGATAAAATATTGAAAGTCGAAGTCCATATCCTGCTGCAACCTTCGGGAAGAAAGGAAATTTGGGTGAAAAAGGGGCGGGAAGTTCTGCCTCTTCCCGCCCGCCGTTTTACTTAAGGGTCACGCTGTAGGGGGTTTCAACGAATTTTCCGCCTTTGATAACGTAGACGGAAAGGGCCATGCCTGCGGCATCGCCGTTTTCATTGAAGGTGATCTTGCCGAGCGGGGTATCCACGGGCACGGTGTGCAGGACCTTGATGATCTTGTCGGTGTCGGTGGAACCGGCCTTCTCGATGCCGTTGATGAGGGCCAGCATGGCCGCGTAGGCATTGTAGTAGAAGGAACCGGGTTCGGTGCCGAACATCTTCACGTGCGCGTCGTGGGCTTCCTTGTAGATGGGCAGGTTACTGGTATCCTTGGGATAGGAGCAGTAGGTGCCCTCAGCAGCCTCGCCGGCCATCTTGATAAACGCGTCGTCCTTGAGTCCGTCAGGGCCGACCACGGGCGTCTTCACGCGGTCGCGGCGCAGCTGCTGGAGCAGCTTGGAAGCGGTGGGCTGGTAGCCGCCGAACACGATGACATCGGCCTTGGAGCGCTTGATCTTGCGGACAATGGCGCTGAAGTCCACGGCATCGGGGGTGATGGCCTCGAAGAGGGCGGTCTTGACGCCGTTCTTCTCGAGCAGGGCGCGGTTGCCATCGGCGAATCCCTTGCCGTAGTCGCCGTTATCGTGGATGTAGGCGACGCTCTTGGCCTTGAGTTCCTTGAGGATGAACTCGCTGGTCAGACGGGCCTGGTCATCGTCCTTGGCGATGGTGCGGAAAAACATGGGGTTCACGCCGGGCGCGGTGAGTCCGGGCGGGGTCGAAGAAGGAGACATGGCGATGATGTGGGCGTCGTTATAAAGGGGCATGGCGGCCTTCGTAGGGCCGGAGCAGATATGTCCCATGACGACGGACACCTTGTCGCTGAGCAGCTTGGTAGCGGCGTTGGTGGCGAGCTCGGGTTTGCACTGATCGTCCTCTGCGATGAGTTCAATCTTCTTGCCGAGCACGCCGCCGTTGGCGTTTACCTTGGCGACAACGATTTTCGCTGCGTTCAGGCTGGGCACACCATACGTGGCGAGGTCACCCGTGTGGGCACCGGGAACGCCGATCTTGATGGTGTCTTCGGCCTGAGCGGGAGCGGCCACGGCCGCGGAAAGCACGGCGGCGGCCACGAACTGGAAAAGATGTTTCATTTCCACTCCTCGTGAAGAATTTCGGCGGTCACCTTTTCCCTCTGTCGGAACGGGGGCCGCGCTGGTCTTCTCCTTTCATACATGTATGAATATGAAGGGGAATATATTCTTATGCCTTGCCTTATCATGAGTGTCAACGCATTTTCAGCGCGCGATTCGGCCCATGACAGCCGATTTATCCAGCATGTGCAGGCGGTGAATCTGCCAGAGATAGCAGACAGAGCTGAACGTCAGTGCAAAAATGTATCCGATCCAGAATCCCGGGGCACCCATGGCCGGCACGACAAGATCCGTGCGTCCGAGGATGAAACCGCCCAGGAGGCCGATGCCGCCGTAGGCGATGACGCAGACTTTCATGATGATGGCCGTGCTGTTGTACCCGCGCAGAACGCCGGACGCGGCGGTCTGGGTGGCGTCAAGCAGCTGATAGGCGGCGCAGAAGAGCATGAGTGTGCAGGCGAGGCCGGCAATATGCGGATCTGACGTATAGAAGGACACGATCCACGATCTGAAGACAACGGTGAAGGCCATGGCCGCGAAGGCGTTGGCCGCGGCCAGGGTGATGCATGTGTGCGCCGCGCTGCGCGCCTTGAGGAGGCGTCCCGCTCCGAGATAACCGCCTGTCATGATGGTGGCCGTCATGCCGACGGACAGGGGGCAGGCGAAGATAAGGTTGCCGTAGCTCATGGCGATCTGGTGGCTCGCGACGGCGTCCGTGCCGAGGGGAGCGAGGAGAAGCGCAGTCACGGCAAAGAGCGTGCACTCGAGGCACATGGCCGCCGCATTGGGCGCGCCGACGCGCAGGACGGAGAGAATGAGCGGCAGATCGATGAAGGGGGTGCCGGAATCGTGGTCCGGCGTGAAGAGGCGCATGTCCCTGAACTGCACGTCGCGCACGACGTAGTAAAAGATGGAGACAGCCATGAACCAGAAGCAGATGGATGTCGCCACGCCGCAGCCTGCGGCGCCAAGCCGGGGCATGCCGAAGCGGCCGTAAATGAAGGCGTAGTTGCAGGGGATGTTGATGGCGAGGCAGACCATGCCGATGATCATGGCAGGACGCGTGCGCGAATAGCCTTCCAGGAGAGAGCGGATGTTGACGAAGAAGAGGAACCCCGGAAGCCCCGGCAGGAGGGCGCGCAGATATCCCCTGGCCTGCGGAATGAGATCAGGCTTCAGCCCGAAAGCCCCAAGGTGGTCGGAAATGATCCAGAGAGCGGGGATGAGAATGGCGCTCAGAAAACAGGAGAGGAGCAGGCCCTGCTTCAGGAGGTGGGCGGCGCGGTCGCACCGGCGCGCGCCTATGAGCTGGGCGCTCATGCCGGGCAGGGCGAGAAGGCATCCTATGGCGAGAAGGGAAGCCGGCTGCCAGATGGAACAGCCCACGGCCACGGCGGCCATGGCTTCGGCGCTGTAATGGCCGGACATGATGGTGTCCGCGAAATTCATGCCGATCTGGGAAAGCTGGGCGACGAAAATGGGCAGGCCTATGCGCAGGGCGCGGCGTGCCTGGGATTTGGCGAAGAGAAAGGGCATGGCTCCGGCAGGGGGATTGGAGGTTGCTGGATGCGGGACTGTATGGCTGTCTGCCTGACGTCTGTCCGGTGGCGGAGAAACCGTACGCGGATCGGCTTTTCTCCGGCCCCCCGCACGGGATTTTCCGCCGCCCGGCGCGAAAAAGCGGGGAAGGCGTCTTTAGTTTTTTCTGACAGGACTGGCGAAGCCGCGCTCGCGGATCACTTTGGCTGCCTTGTCGCAGAAGGCGGGCAGCGCCGCGCCGGCTTCGGGCGTCAGATCGAGATTCATCCTGGAATAGTCGTAGGGCTCGAAGCCCACGACAAAGGTTTCCGGACGGCAGCCCATGAGGTCGCATTTCATGAGCAGATCCACAAAGTCGGTCTCGTGGGCTGAGTCATGGAAGCTCACGGCCTTGCGCATGTCCTCGTTCTCGAGAAGGTAGACCGTTCCGGGCTTCCCCTGGCCGTGCACGATATCGAGCACGGCGACTTTGTCATAATCCACGAGCAGGGGCATGAGCCCCATGCCCTGGGTGCCCCCGTCCACGAAATCGACATTGCCGGGCCAGACATAGTTGTCGCGCAGGTATTCCATGGCGCGCACGCCAAAGCCCTCGTCGCCGAGCAGCGTGTTGCCCACGCCGAGGACGCAGACGCGGCCGGACATATCTTCTTCAGGCATGAAGAGCCTCCTTTTTTCGGCAAAGAAAGAGGCGGGAGTGGATGAACCGCTCCCGCCTCGTCATGAGCTGTTCCGTTACGGGAAACGGACCCGGCGCCAGGGCGCCTGAGCCCGCGTTCCGCTAAAGAACCTTGAACTTGCGGACTTCGTTGGTCTCGCCGTCAATCACATGCACAGCGCAGGCGATGCAGGGGTCGAAGGCGTGGACAGTACGCAGGATTTCCACGGGACGCTTGGGATCCGCGATGGGGGTGCCCATGAGGGCTTCCTCGCAGGGACCGAGCACGTTGTTGGCGTCACGGGGGCCGAGGTTCCAGGTCGTGGGAACCACGAGCTGGAAGTTGCCGACGCGGCCCTTCTCAATGCGGATCCAGTGGGAGAGGCCGCCGCGGGGAGCTTCGACGAAGCCGACGCCCCTGCTTTCCTGGGGCACTTCGAGGTCTTCGACGATCTGCTTGTCGCTGCGGATGTTGTCCTTGAACTCCTCGAGCATGGAAGCCATCTTGTTGGCGATGGCCAGGGTCTCGATGCCGCGGGCAGCGGTACGGCCCAGGGTGGAGAAGAGGGCCTCGGGACCGACGCTGAGCTTCTGGAGCACCATGTCGACGAGCGGCTTGATGTCCGGATTGCCCTTGGCGTAGTTCACGAGCACGCAGGCGAGCGGGCCGGTTTCGGTGGAATGCTCGTCGTAGCGGGGAGCCTTGAGCCAGCTGTAGCGGTCCTTGTCACCCATGTGGGTGAACTTGGGCTCGGTCTTCTCGTCGTACGGATTGTCGGCCTTGTCGCCGTCGTACCAGCTGTGGCGGATATGCTCGCTGATCTTGGTGGGATCGAAATCCTGCACGTGGGCGAGATCGCGGTTGTAGATGATGCCGGGCTTGAGCCAGCGGGACTCGAGCTTGCGTTCGCCGCCGGCTTTGGGGAAGTCTCCCATGGTCATGAAGTCATGGGTGCCGCCGATGCCGGCCCAGTCCTTGTAGGCTCCGGCCACGAGGAGCAGGTCGGGGATGTAGACGTCGCGCACGAACGCGGCGGTCTTCTTGTAGATTTCCTCGAATTCCTTGATGCGCTCGGGCGTCAGGGCGTCGTAGCAGGTCACGCCGCCGGCCACGAGGAACTGCGGATGCGGGTTCTTGCCGCCGAAGACGGCCATGCCGCGGGCAGCCTCGACCTGGACGCGCAGGGCTTCCAGATAATGGGCCGTGGCGACGAGGTTGGCCTCGGGCTCAAGATAGTAGGCCGGATGGCCGCCGAGGAAGTAGGCGTTGGTGAAGGGGCCAAGCTGGCCGCTGGCCACGAACGCCTTCAGTTTGTCCTGTACGGCGCGCAGATCCTCGGCCTTGGTCGGGCGGGAGGAAATGGAGTTGGCGAGAGAGGCGGCCTTCGAGGGATCGGCCTGCAGGGCGCTCGTTACGTCAACCCAGTCAAGGGCGTGCAGGTGATAGAAGTGCACGATGTGGTCGTGCAGAAAGAGCTGGCCGAGGACCAGGTTGCGGATGTAGGTCGCGTTGGCCGGGATGTCCTTGTGGGAGGCGTTGAAAATGGCGTCTTCCAGGGCGCGGGTGGAAGCGAGGGCGTGCGTGTAGGTGCAGACGCCGCAGGTACGCTGGGTGAAGTGCTGCACGTCGCGGGGGTCGCGTCCCTTGAGGATCATTTCAAGGCCGCGGAAAAGCGTGCCGCAGCTGCGGACGTCTTTCACTTTGCCCTTTTCAACTTCGACCTCGATGCGGAGGTGACCTTCAATACGGGTCAGCGGATCAACAACAACCGGTCCGCTGTAAGAGCTCATAGGTGTAGTCTGACTCATAAAGGTCCTCCCTAATTCTCATAGAAGGGGGTCATATCATCCCAGAAGTTGGGCTCACTGCAGCCGATGCAGGGATGACCGGCTCCGACAGGCCAGTTGGTCTGGTTAAAGAGGGCCTTGGGACAGTTGTTGTACGTGCTCGGGCCTTTGCAGCCGAGATCGTAGAGGCACCAGCCTTTGCGGGCTTCCTCGGAATTGAAGGAGGGAGCGAATTCGCCGGCCTCGAAATGTTTTCTGCGCTCGCACAGCTCGTGGACGGTCTTGCCGTAGAACATGGTGGGACGGTTGTAATCGTCGAGCTTGATGGGCTTGTTGGTCAGATAGGCCACCAGGGTGCCCACGAGGTTGAGCGGGTTGGGCGGGCAGCCGGGGATGTTGACGGCCTTGACGCCGAGATCGGCGAAGGCATCGTTCACGCCCTTGGCCTGGGTCGGATTGGGCTTCGCGGCCTGCACGCCGCCGTAGGCGGAGCAGGTGCCCATGCACACGACGAGCTTGGCTTTGGGCAGGATGCGGCGGCAGGTCTCCAGCATGGTGTGGCCGGCGATGTAGCCGTACTGACCATTGTCAGCAGTCGGAATGGCGCCTTCAACAACGGCGATGAAGCCGTCAGGATTGGAAACGGCCTGCTCGAGAGCGCCCTCGGCGGCCTCGCCCGCAGCGGCCATGATGGTTTCATGGTAGTCGAGGGAGATGGTGTCGAGGATAAGGTCGTCGATAAAGGGAGAAGCGGTGCGCAGCAGAGCTTCAGAGCAGCCCGTGCATTCAGCTTCATGCAGATATACGACAGAGGGACGTTTTCCGGTCAGAGCGGCGGCAACGTCTGTGGCAAAAGCAGGTCCGAAGCCCATAGTGACGGCCACGGCGGTGCAGAATTTCATGAAGTCACGGCGGGAAACGCCACTGGCCTCAAGCTCTTTTTCTCCGCGTTCCCTGCCGAGTCCCACGGCAATACGCATAGGTGAGCCTCCTGAAAAAAGTTGTGTCTAGCCTGGCGGTTCCGACCTGGTGAAAAAGGAAGTTTCCCGTACTCCCCTGGAACACTGATGAAAACAGCTGCCTCTGTCAGAACCGTTTCTTATATTCATACCCTTGCGGGCGCTTTTGGTCAATACTTGCTCCGTTTTTCACGCACTCCCCGGGCGCCTCCGGAAGCCTGACGCGGGCGCCTTCCGCCCGGGAAATGGGCGGCGGAAGTCACTGACAGCAGGGGAAAATTCGTGATTGACGGGCGGTTTTCCCGCGCGCCGATCCTTATAAAAGGACCGTGGAAGGGAACGCTCAGTCCGTCATTTCCTTGACTTCCGGCTCTTCCCCGTCCTTCGCAGTGACAACGAAGCTTCTCCGGCTGTCCTGAGGATCGCCGATGACTTCGGCCACGGCCGTGAGCGCGGCGTCGAGCCTGTCCACGGGGGAGGCGTCGCGGCTGTGCACCTCCGCCTCGATCCGCCATGACTGACTTCCTTCCTTCGTCCTGTCCTTTCCCGCGGCGCGGGGTGTTCCGCTTATCAGAAGATCCGTGAAATACCAGAGCTGTGTTTCCGTTTCCCGGACGTAAATGACCTCGTGGCGTATGCGGCCTCGCCGCTCCACGGGAACGAAGTCCGGACGGATGGTCTCTCTGGTGATGGCTACGGGGCCTCGGTGGGAAAAACCGAGACGGACGGTTTCGTCAGCGATCCCGGGGGAGGACACTACGGCGCGTCCGTCGGCTTTGAGTATGCCGGCGAGCCTGTCAGCCGCCCGGCTGTAAACGAGATCGTTTCCATCCATGCCGCCGGCGGGTTCAATGGCGGCCGTGTGTGCCTTCGGGGCGGATGGGGCGCGCAGGAGGGTGACATCGGCGTAATAGCTCGGGCCGCCGCAGCCGGCGAGAAAGAGAAGGCAGAGGAAGACGGGCAGCGCCCAGAACCGGAACTGGGAAAAAGTCTTCATGAATCCTCCGTCGGAGCATACAGAAAAGGGGAGAACGGCCGTACGGCTGTCTCCCCTTTTCTGTATGAGAACGTTTCTGTCCTAGAATTTGAAGTCGGGCGGAAGCTTATGGAGAAGCTTGCCCGTGGCGTTGTGGGGCAGTTCCTTCACGAAGCGGAAAATGCGCGGCCGTTTGTAAGGGGCCAGCATGGGATGGTTCATGCAGAACTGCTTCATTTCCTTTTCCGTGAGGCTTGGATCAGAGGGCCGGATGAGCGCGGCGATGACGGATCCGCGCTTCGGATCAGGAATGCCGAACACGAGGCTCTCGGCCACCTTGGGGTGCTCGTTCAGGATGGATTCCACCTGCACGGGATAGATGTTCTCGCCGGCTGATACGATCATGTCGTCCTTGCGGCCGATGATGGTGATGTAGGCGTGCTCGTCCCAGGTCGCGAGGTCGCCCGTGTAGAGCCAGCCGTTGTGGAACTTTTCTTCCGTGGTTTTGGGATTGTCGTAATAGGCGAAGGTGGACTTGTTGGGGGCGAAGATGACGACTTCGCCGACCGTTTCCTTGTCCATGGGCACGAGTTCGTCGGGGGACACGTGCTTCGTCGTGTCCACGCGCACGACGCGGACATCGTCATCGGTGCAGGCTCCGCCGGCATAGCCAGCCTTGTCCGGAAGGTCATAGGGCCTGAGGAAAACGTTCCAGAAGGTCTCCGTGGTTCCGTAGCCGTTGAAGATGTTCGGCGTAAGCACCTTCATGTAGCGCTTGCAGGGTTCCTTATCGAGAGGAGAGCCCATGAGTACGATACCGTGCAGGCTCGATATGTCGCGGGGATTGGTTTCCTGGATTCGGCAGAGCATGTCGATGACCGTGGGAGCGCCGATGAGGAAGGTGATGTGGTAGAGGCTTACGTACTGGAGCGCCAGGCGCGGCGTGAAGTCACGCAGGATGACCATGGTGCCGCCGATATAGAGGGTCGGGCATGGTCCGCCGGAATGCAGTCCTCCGCGGTGGAACCAGGGCGTGAGGTTCATGGTCACGTCTTTCGGTGAGAGCGGGAAGTGCATGATGACGTCGTGGGCCGAGAGAACCTCGTTGATGTCATTGACCGGAACGGCCTTGGGCAGATTGGTCGTGCCCGAGGTGAAGAAGCGCGTGGTCTCGTCGTAGATGCTCGGTTTGTCCTTACGCACGGGATTTTCGGGAGAGCCGTCCTTCACGAAGTCCCGGTAGGTCACAATGCCTTCGGGGGCGTCCATCTCGTTGTTGAGATCAGCCATAATGATCTCGGGCCTGTGATGGACGTTCCTGAGCGCCTCGGAGATGATTTTCTCGAATTCCGCGTCGTAGATGAGGGCCTTCGGTTTCGACTGGTCGATGAGCAGGGCGATTTCGCCGCCGGAGAGGCGGTAGTTGAGAGGTGCGTTGACGCAGCCGATCTTGTGCGTGGCGATATACGTGAAGACGAATTCGGCGGAATTCAGCAGGGCGTGCATGACCACGTCATCACTCGTGACGCCGCGCGCCATGAGCGATGAGGCCAGCCTGTTGGCTTCCTCATTGAGCGTCTTGTACGTCCAGGTGCGGTTTGTCAGAGGACAGATGAGAGCCGGCTCGTTCCCTCTGCGGAAAACATTGCGCATGAAACCGTTCAGATAGGTGTATTCCGATTCGAAGGTTTCTTTGAAGCGTTCTACGTTGTAGGAATGTTGCAAGGTTATCTCCTGTGTGTTGAGTCTCTGACAACGACGAGGCTGGAATTCTGCCCGCCGAAGCCGAGGGAATTGGACATGGCGGCATGAATGCTGGCTTTGCGCGCCGTATTGCCTACGATGTCCATGCTGCAACCCGGTTCAGGGGTTTCAAAATTGAGATTCGGGGGGAGGATCCCGGTCTGCAGGGCCTTGATGCAGGCGATGAGTTCGGTGAGTCCGCCCGCGCCCATCATGTGGCCCGTCGCTCCCTTGGTCGAGCTGACCGCCGGGGAACCGTCTCCCGTGCCGAAGATCTCCTGTATGGCATTGGCTTCGGCTGTGTCACCGAGCCGGGTGGCCGTGCCATGGGCGTTGATATAGCCGATGTCCGAGGGAGAGAGCCCCGCGCGCTTCAGGGCGAGCCTCATGCACTGCGCCGCCCCGATCCCGTCCGGGTCGGGCGCGGTCACGTGATAGGCGTCCTGGGTGTTCGCGTAGCCCGCGAGTTCTGCGTAAATTTCAGCGCCGCGCGCCCGCGCGTGCTCCTCGGTCTCGAGGACAATGGCGCCGCCTCCCTCGCCGATGACGAAGCCGTCGTGTCCGATGTCGAAGGGCCGGCAGGCGTGTTCCGGATCATCGTTGCGGCGCGACAGGGCCTTGGCCTGGGCGAGGCTCGCTATGAAGATGGGAGAGATGATGGATTCGCCACCTGTGCAGATCATGACATCGGCCTCGCCGCTTTTCATGATCATGGCCGCAGTCATGACGGCGTCGCCGCCCGAGGAGCATGCCGTATTGAGCGTCATGCTGGGGCCGCGGAAGCCATACTCGATGGCAATGAGTCCGGCCGCCATGTTGCCGAGCACCATGGGTACGAAACGGGGCCCGACCTTGTGCATGGTTCCAGTGGAAATCCTGTCCTGAGTTTCGGCCACGAAAGCCATGCCGTCCATTGCCGAGCCCACAACCACGCCCGTGCGTTCAGGATCCGCGCCTTCGGCGAGTCCGGCGTCCGTCAGCGCCTCGGATGCGGCGGTGAAGGCGAACTGCGAGAACAGGGCCATATTGCGCGAGAGGGCGCGGGGGATGTGGTCGCCGGAATCGAAATCACGGACCTCCCCGGCAATGCGCACGGGAAGATCCCTGGCGTCAAAGCGGGTGATGGGGCCGATGCCGCACCTGCCGCTGATGAGGTTCTGCCAGTAGGCGTCCACGCCGATACCGAGAGGCGTGACCGCTCCCATTCCTGTGATGACCAGTTTTTTCTCTTCCATAATTTTATCGGTCTGCAGGAGCCAGGCATGCGTGCCGGGCCGGGCTGCCGCTAGGCCTTGCCGAGAGCCTGGCGGAGGTCTTCGATGATGTCGCCGGCGTCTTCGAGGCCCACGGAAAGGCGGACCAGGCCGGGAGTAATGCCGCACTCGACGAGCTGCTCGTCAGTGAGCTGACGGTGCGTCGAAGAGGCGGGATGCAGCACGCAGGTGCGGATGTCGGCCACGTGCACCTCGAGGGTGCACAGCCTGAGGCTGTCGATGAAACGCGCGCCCGCGTCACGGCCGCCCCTGAGGGAGAAGGAAATGACACCGGCACAGCCTTTGGGCAGGTATTTTTCCGCGAGGGCGTGATCCGGGCTCGAGGCGAGGCCGGGATAATTGACGAACTCGATCTTCGGATGGCCTTCCAGGAAGGCGGCCACCTGTTCGGCGTTGCGGCAGTGGCGGTCCATGCGCACGGGAAGGGTCTGCAGGCCCATGTTCAGATAGAAGGCGCCCTGCGGGGTCTGACAGCAGCCGAGGTCGCGCATGATCTGCACCCTGGCCTTGACGATAAAGGCGGCTTTGCCGAAGGCCTTCGTGTAGACGGTTCCGTGGTAGGAAGGATCGGGATCGGTGAATTCGGGGAATTTGCCTGAGGTCCAGTCGAATCTGCCGCTGTCGACAACAACGCCGCCCATCTGGACGGCCTGTCCCTCCATGTACTTGGTGGTGGAGTGGACGATGATGTCGGCCCCGTACTCAAAGGGACGGCAGAGATAGGGCGTGGCGAAGGTGTTGTCCACGATGAGCGGCACGCCGTGGGCGTGGGCTGCCTGCGCAAACTTTTCAATGTCCAGCACGGTCAGGGCGGGGTTGGCGATGGTCTCGCCGAACACGACCTTGGTGTTGGGGCGGAACGCGGCGTTCAGCTCTTCCTCGGTGCACAGCGGGTCCACAAAGGTGGCCTCGATGCCCATCTTTTTCATGGTGACCGAGATGAGGTTGAAGGTGCCGCCGTAGATGGTGCTGGATGCCACGATGTGGTCACCGGCCTGGCAGAGGTTGAACAGGGCGAAGAAGTTGGCAGCCTGCCCGCTGGAAGTCAGCATGGCAGCGGTGCCGCCCTCCAGCTCGCAGATCTTTTTGGCCACCAGGTCACAGGTGGGGTTCTGCAAACGAGAGTAGAAATAGCCGTCGGCCTCCAGGTCAAAGAGCTTGCCCATGTCCTCGCTGGTGGCGTACTTGAAGGTGGTGGACTGGATGATGGGGATCTGGCGGGGTTCGCCGTTTCCGGGCGTATAGCCGCCCTGCACGCAGATGGTATCACGATTCATACTACATACTCCTTTGCTGGGTTTGTCCATATAGCACAATTCCCCGCAGGGAGCATACAGCCTCCGGCGGGGAATTGAAACGTTAAATTTTTCCCTGCCGGGATCGTCTGGCAGTATGGTTTAAGGAAACTTTTCCATCACCATGAAAAGCCTTCCGGCACTCTTTTACTTCCGCAGGCGCTTGTCGCTCCGGGTCGCCCAGAAGGTGCCCGCGCTCTGGAACACCTGCACCATGAGCACCAGCAGGATGACACACACGATCATGATGTCGGTCTGGTAGCGGTAGTAGCCGTAGGACAGGGCGATCTTGCCCAGGCCGCCGCCGCCAATGACGCCGGACATGGCCGAGTAGCCCAGAATGGTGGTCAGGGCCGTGGTCATGCTGGAGATCAGGCCGGGCAGGCACTCCGGGATCATCACCTTGGTAATGATCTGGAACGGGGTGGCACCCATGCTCTGGGCAGCTTCCACCACACCTTCGTCCAGCTCGCGCAGGCTGGTCTCTACCAGACGTGCCACGAACGGGAAGGCGGCCACCACCAGCGGAACAATGGTGGCTTTGGTGCCCACCGTGGTGCCTACGATGACACGGGTGAGCGGGAATACACAGATCATCAGAATCAGGAAGGGCACACTGCGCAGAATGTTGATGACGATGTTGAGGATGTGCATCAGCCAGCCGGGCAGGGGCAGCACGCCGTCCTTGTCACCGGCCACCAGCAGCACGCCCAGCGGCAGGCCCAGCACCAGCGCAAACGCGGTGGAAAGAACCGTCACATAGAACGTTTCCCAGATGGCAAAGCCATAATCTGCAATACTCATTCGCCGGTCACCTCCTCCACGGTCACGCCGGGCTGGCTGCGCATATAGGCAGCCGCCTGCTTGGCCAGCTCCACATCGGCAGGCAGCTTGAGCAGCATGGAGCCGTAGCACTGGCCGCTCAGATCACGGGTATCGGCGCTGAGCACCGACACCAGAATGCCCTTTTCGGCGGCAAGGCTTGCCACCAGCGGCTTTGCGGTGGACGAACCGTTGAAGGTGACACGCACCACATGGTCATCCGGCGCAAAGCTGGAAAGGTCGCGGGCTGCGCTGCCGCCGTTGGGGGCGACCAGACGCTTCGCCGCAGCCGTCTTGGGGTTGGCGAAAATTTCCTGCACCGAGCCCTCTTCCATGACCACACCGCCGTCCAGGATGGCCACACTGTCGCAGATCTCTTCCACCACGCTCATCTGGTGGGTGATGACCACCACGGTGATGCCCAGCTTCTGGTTGATGTCCTTGATCAGGGTCAGGATGGAATGAGTGGTGTTGGGGTCCAGCGCACTGGTGGCCTCGTCGCACAGCAGCACCTTGGGGTTAGTAGCCAGTGCGCGGGCAATGGCGATGCGCTGCTTCTGACCGCCGGACAGCTGTGCCGGGTAGGCGTTGGCCTTATCCGGCAGACCCACCATCTCCAGCAGTTCCATGGCGCGCTTTTCGGCCTCCGCCTTCTTTACGCCTGCCAGCTCCATGGGGAAGCAGATGTTCTTCAGGCAGGTGCGCTGCATGAGCAGGTTGAACTGCTGGAAGATCATGGTGATCTCCCGGCGGCGCTTGCGCAGCGAGGCGGGAGACAGGGTCTCCATCGCCACGCCGTCGATCACCACGCTGCCGCCGGTGGGGCGCTCCAGCAGGTTGATGCAGCGCACCAGCGTGGATTTGCCCGCACC
>ERZ772858.1299-NODE-1299-length-26076-cov-13.453403_pt1 | contig 26076 bp, 19 predicted proteins | sample MGYA00512136_ERZ772858 | MGnify/ENA primary metagenome ERZ772858 (study PRJEB29015, sample SAMEA2737726) | human gut metagenome | biome: human gut; feature: human-associated habitat; material: faeces | place: China | collected 2012 ...
GCAGTCGCTGGCGGCGCTCCCGGCGCCGCCCCCGCCCGTGCCGCGGGGCGTGCCGTCGGGATCGCCGCGATCGTCGGCTCGGCAGCCAACGCCGCCCTCTCGGTCGCCTACTTGGCGTTCATGGCGGCCTCCACCGCCTCCCACACCGCCGTGGGCTACTACTTCGACCCCACCCATCCCACCGCGGGCATGGTGGACGTCTCCGCTCTCTCGCCCTTCGCGGCCGGCTCCCTGCCCGTGGCCGTGGTGGCGGTCGTAGCAGCTCTCGCGCCGGTGGCCTGTGCGATTGCGGGCCGCAAGACCGGCAACTGGAAGGTCTGGGGCGCCGCGGGCGCTCTCTGCGCCGTGGCGGGCGCCGTGGCCCTGCGCATGGCCTTCTACTCCGCCGGCGCCAGCGTGTATTTGTTCTACTAGCTTAACAAGTCCGGCGCCTTTCCTCCAGGGCGCCGGACGCATTTCCCGAGAGCCCCCGCCGGGCCCGGTTCGCGTCCCCAAACCCCCTTGCAAACAGCGAACCGGCCCCCGCGGGGGCTCTCCTGCGTTTTGGCGAGGAAGCTGCACGAAAGATCAGGCCAGCGTTCGTCGTCGACACCCTCCACCGCTATTGCTTGGAAAGGGTCCCGCTCCCACTGTGGTGACAAAAAACGTGCGCGACGAGGCCCTTTTCTGTCACGGGGCCATGTCTTGAGGGAGCGTAATTGAAATGAATGTAATTTCCGCTGGCGTCCTGCGCGATGACGGCAGCAATGCGATCGCCGTCCTACACGAGTCGACGCCCCCCAGGTGGCGTACGGAAATTCGTCGGAAAGGCCCGGGATGAGAGATCTCAATCAGCCGTTATGCGCCCCCGCTGTGAAAAAGTGTACTGCTATTACACTTTTTCTTCGGTGAAAGTGTAATGGTGACACGCTTTTTGCGTTCCATGGTAAGATGGGGGAGCGTTGGAAGAAAGAAGGGCCGCCATGAAACGCAAAATAGATGCCGTGCTGCTCCAATGGGCTGAGGATCCTCGCGCTCAGCCGCTCCTCATTCGGGGGGCGCGGCGCGTGGGGAAGACCTATGCCTTGAAGAAGCTCGGACGCGAGCATTTCGGCACCGAGAACTTTGCCTATTGCGATTTTCAGACCGATCTGCAGAATCTCACCCAGATTTTCGAGGACAGTCGCACCGTTGAGGAAGTGGTTGAGGCGCTGGAGCTCTTTCTCCATCAAGCGATTGAGCCTCAGAAAACCCTGATCGCCTTCGATGAGGTGCAGTTGTGCGAGAAAGCCCTCAACTTCCTGCGCTTCTTCGCGGAGAGCGAGTATCGGGTCATCGCAACCGGCTCGCAACTCGGTCTCACCTTGAAAAGCCGCAGCCTGCCCTTCCCGAGTGGCATTATCCACCTCTATCTGAGACCTCTCGATTTTGAGGAATTTCTCTGGGCCATGGATGAGGAGCTTTTGGCGGCAGGCATACGAAAGGCGGTGGCCCGACGAAAGAAGTTCACAGCTCATGAGGATGCGCTGGACCTCTATCGGCGCTATGTCGTTGTGGGCGGCATGCCGAGGGCGGTGGAGGCCTATCGTGAGAATCGATCTTTACGTGACGCGAGAACCGTGCAGGCCGAGATAGCCGAGACCTACGCAGCCGATATAGCGCTCTATGCGCCACCGAACGAGACGGTGCGGGTGCAGCAGGTGTGGAGCAGTATCCCGCGCCAGATTGCGAGAGAGACCACGGGGAAGTTCAAGTACGCGGATGTAGTGTCTGGGGGAAGAAGGCAGCAGTTCCAGAATCCTCTGGCATGGCTTAAGGCCGCCGAACTTGTGCTCATTAACGAACAGACCAACGAGACGAGTGCCCCTTTGGTGGCTCGGGACGACGGGAGCTTCTTCAAGGTGTACCTTCTCGACACGGGATTACTGTTCTACCGCATGAACCTCGATGGAGAGCTTCTGCTGGACGCGCAGAAGCGCAATGCCCTCAACCCTCGCTTCCGAGGGGCCCTTGCCGAGAATTACATCATGCAGTCGCTTGTCGCCAATGGGCTTCAGCCGTTCTACTGGGTGCCCAAAAGCGGCTCGACGGCGGAGATCGAATTTGTTTTGCAGAATCAGGCTGCCCAGGTCATCCCCATCGAGGTGAAGAGCGGAAGCCGCGTGTCCTCAACCAGCTTCCAATCCTATCTTCGCAAAAGCATGGCTCCCTTTGGCGTGCGATTGTCCGAGAAGAACATTGGCGAAGACGGAGGCATCATCAGCCTGCCCCTCTACGCGGCCTTTTGCGTGGACGAGAATTTCCTCATGGGAGGAGTCCCCAACGTCTACGAGCGGTAGGATAGAAGCGGAATACTGAAAAGCCCCCGTTGGGGGGGGGTTCGCGTTCCCCGGATCCCTTGCAACGCGAGCCTCCCCTGGCGGGGGCTTTCTTGATGAACGTCGGCCTTGGTGGGAGCTTCTGGTGTGTGCCGGCTCCGGCAGGGCTTTCTTGGCGGGCGCCGGCCCCGGCGGGCGAATGAAAGCCGGGGCCGACATGGGCGGCGAGGGCGGCCGTCCCGACGCGAAGGGTGCGTGAGGGGAGGGAGCGGGGCGGCCGTGTCGCCTCTTCGAAGTGGTTTAAGATGAGGGCGCCGCTGCGGCATCTCCCGGAGCTTGTGAGTCGCCGGGGAGCCCGGGGGCGCTCGGCTCAGCGGCGGGATCGATTTCGGCTAGGTAGATGCTCGGGGTGGTGACGGCGATGCGCTCGCCGCGACGAAGCTTTGCGCGGGCGATCTCCAGCTTGAGTGTTTCGGCTTCCACGAGGCTTGTAGAGGTGAACCAACTGGCGATCAGGCGCTGTGTCGCTTTGCCTGCCGCAGTGTAAAGGCGGCGGGTATCGGTGGCACGGACGAGTTTCTGCTTGTCCGGGGTGGTCACGGTGGCGTCGAAGTAGTCGCGCGTGGGGAAGAAGCCGTTCACGAAGCCGGTGAGCACCAGAGTGGTGGGAGTGCGGCCCGTCAGGTGCGCGCTGTCGCCGATAAGTACGCAGCCTTCGGTGGCTTCGAAGACGGGGGCGCTCATGCGGTTTCGGGCTCGGGTTATCAGGGTCTGGGCATCGTCCGGCGCGGGTGCGGGTACACTCGTGCCGAAAGAGGTGTCGATGGCGGAAACGGCTGGCTTGGGCTCGGGAGCGGTGAGGGCGCGGACAAGCTGTATCGCGTGCTCACCGCTTTCGCCGGTCAGATTAAGAGCAGAGGCGATAGCGCCGATCAGCTCGTCGCCTTCCAAACCCTGAACTTGCTCGATGAGGGTGCGGCCTGCGCGGTAGGCGTCCAGAACGCGCCCGATGCCGGTTCCGGGGAAGCCCTCTGCGGGCGCGGCAGCCGCCACCTCGTCGAGCATCGCGCCGAGGCTCTGGTTCTGGGCATCGGCTTCGGTACGCATGTCGGCGAATACCGCGCTGTTGGCCAGGTAGTCGCCGAAGCCGCACCAGGCGCGCCACGCCAGGGCGTCATGCGCGTTGGCGACCAGCGCGAGGGCCGTCAGCAGGCGTGCGGCGGCGCAGCGGTCAAGGTCGCGGTAGTCGCCCGCGGCCACGCGCCCCCGGACGGGCGTCGCCGTCGCAATGCCGCGGGCCTCAAGCGCGCGGGCAACGCGGCGCTCCCAAGCGGGATGGAAAGCGAGCACGTAAATCGAGGAGGGGTCGGCTCTCGCCTCCAGGGCGGTCTGCACGGCGTCGGCCACGGAGGCCATTTCTGCGGCAGGGTCGGTGGCTTCCAGAGCCGTGAACGAGGCGGCGGTTGCTGCGCGGTCGGGAAGGGTCGGCGCGGCCGTCGTGCCCGATGTCGCGGATGAAGCACTTTGGGAAGGCGAGGAAGCGTCGCTTTCCGCCCCCGCATCGCCCAAGGGTGCCGCGCCCGCATCCAGCAATGCGCGCAGGCGGCTTGCGGCTCGCGCAGCCGCCGCGCAGGCGTGGCTCTCGTTCAGCACGATGCGTTCGCAACCCTCGTTGGCCTGGGTGAATTCGCCGATGCCCTCACCGTAGGGGTAGCTGTCGAAGACCTCTACCACGGCAGCGGGATCGGCAGCCACAATGACGGAATCGCGGGCGAGCAGATTCGCTAAATGCTGGGAGGCGCGGGAGTGCATCTGGTAGTCGTCTACGAGCACGTGGGCTCGCTGTGCGCTGGCCAGTACTTCGGGGCATGCGAGCAAAAAGCGCACGGCCATCGCCGACGCTTCCGGTTCCAGGATGCCGCCGGTGAAGCGTAGCACGTCCTTCAGAAGCGCGTGGGTATCGGCCTCCTCACCGGGAATGAGCCAACGGTCATCATCGTCGGCGCCGCCGGCCAGTTCCGTCCAGTTGCGGTAGAAGAACTTGAGCATCTCGCGCAGGCGCCGCTGCTTCAGGCCGCTTGTTTTCATGTCCTCCATGATGAAGCCGAGCTCTATCGGCGTGACGAGGCGCCCGGCGCGCCCGCTGAAGGCGCGGCCCTCCTCGCTGGCGAGCAGCCCTAAGGCCACCTCGCGGGCGCAAGTGACCTCAATCGCGCTTCCGCGCTCGCCGGCGGCCTCGGTCAGGCGTGCGGCCAAGACGCGGGCCGCATCCGGCGTGGCGGCCAGTACCATTATGTCCTTCGGCACCGCGCCATCTTCCAAAAGCGTCGCCGCGCGCGCGATGAGCGCGGTGGTCTTCCCGCAGCCGACGCCGCCTTCAACAAGTACGGCGGTCGGGGTGGGGGCAAGTTCCAACGTCATAGCATTCCTCTCTTCCGCAAAGGGCTCGTTCCACGTGTCTTTCCCCGTCAGCCGGCCACGGGCGGTAGGCTGACGGGGAAAGACCGCGCAGGGCGATCTTTCCTGGGAGCGGCGTCGCGGAAACGCGCGCTCCGCTCGTGTCGCAGGAGGGTGACGACGCGAGCGTGCTTGCACTAGGCTGCTGGCACGGCCTCGTCGTCCTCCGCGACGACGGTGGAAGGTGCCGCCTTCTTCGGCAGGAACGGCATGGTGATGGCACGTGTGGGGCAGGCCTCCACGCAGGCGCGGCACTTGGTGCATTCCGAGAAGCTCATGCCGGCCTCAGGATGCCGCACGTTGATGCCCTGGGGGCACACGGCTGCGCATGCCTCGCAGGAGGTGCCCTGGGCGCTCTCGCGGCATTTCGCATTGTCGATGGCGGGCACGAAGGTGCGGTTCGCCTTGCCCACGAGGCTCATGAGCGCGCTTATGGGGCAGAACTTGCTGCACCATTTGCGGAAGAACACCACCTCGGCGAGCAAGAGCGCCGGCACGAGAATGACGCCCCAGGCCACGTCGCCGAAGGCGAACAGGCGCATGACCAGCACAATGGTGGCGAAGGTGAGCCCGATGGGGCAGATGAGGCAGAACACGGGGAAGCCGAAGACGGCCGCCGAGAGCAGCGAGCCGCCCAAGATGACGTGGCGGGAATCGAACGTCGCCCGCTTCTCGGCGCAGGAAGAGCAGCTGTGGCCGCAGCCGGAGAGGGCCGCCTGCTCGTCGGCGGAAAGGGGCGCGGCAACGCTTTCCGCGGCAAGGGCTGCGCCGTCTGCCATGTCTGCTCCGTCTGCCGCGTCCGTCGTGCTCGCCGCGTCGGCGGCCTCCGATCCCTTCGCGGCTTTCACCAGCGGATTCTCGTCAGCAGGCAAAACGCCGGTGCCGGTCATGTCGGTGTTCGACGTCTTCTTCGAGAAGATGCCGCGGATCTTCGACACCACGGGCACGGGACACACCCAGCCGCAGAAGGCGCGGGCGAACAGCAGGATGAGGGCGAGCGCGATGACGACTGAGACGACCGCGCGCGGCAGCAGGGTCTTCGTGGCGATCATGGTCGCGAGCGCGCCCAGGGGGCACAGAAGCGAGATGTCCTGCCAGCCGATGGCCGACAGCGTGCCCACGCCCACATGGGTGGCGAATCCCACGCCGATGACGCCGATGACGGCGAGGGGAATGATGGTACGGAGTCGCTTGGTGTTCACGGGTGCGGCCCTCCTTTACGACTCGAGGGGACGGACGATGATGGCGCGCTCGGTGGCGCCGGCGGAAATGGAGCCGTTCTGCAGCGAGACGCACACGCTCTCGCAGGCCCCGCAGCCGTTGCAGGCGTCGGCGATCACGTAGGGTCGGTTGTTCTCGTCAAGCTCCATGGCCTCGAACTCGCAGGCGTCGTAGCAGAACCGACAGCCGATGAGGCGGTAGGCCAGGCACAGATCCTGGTTGAGCTCCGCCACGCCGAGTACGCCGGTCTCGGGGGTCGAGCCGACTTTGAGCGCCTCGGTGGGGCACGACGCCACGCACAGAGGCTCGCCGCCGTTCTCCTCGGTGCACCAATCGCACCAGTTCGCGTCGAAGTTCATGACGGGCGTGCGCATGTTCAGGATGCCGTCCTCCAGATGAGCCGGGGCGATGACGCCGCGAGGACACACCTCGTAGCACTTCTCGCAGCGAATGCACGCCGAGACGAGCGCCTCCTCGTCCTGGCCTCCGGGCGGTCGCACGAGTGGCGCGCTGCCGGCGTAGCGCACCGCGCCCAGGCCCAGAAGCGCCGCCGTGCCGCCGAGCCCCACGCACAGCGCGCGGCGGCTGATGACGGGGCGCCCCTCCTTTTTCGGGGCCGCCGTGTTTTCGGTGTCTGCCATGGTCTTCTCTTCCTCTCTCATTCGCCCTCGTCGTCATGGATGGTCGGTGTCGACCTCGTTGGATGTTGTCTTTCGGCTGCGCGGCTATTCGCCCTCGGCCGCCTTGCTGGCGGAGTCGTCGTCCGCGTCTTCGAAAATCTCGTCGAAGAACTCCTCTTCCACCTGCAGAAAGCCATCGGTCAGGCTGGCGAGGCCCTGGTAGAGGCCGCATTGCGCGAAACGGCGCAAATCGGCGGTCATGAGCGGCGCCCAGCTGGCAAGGTGATCCTCCAGGAAGTTGCGCTGGGTGGAAAGCAGGCGCTCCACCTCCGCCTCGTCGCCGGCTTCGGCTGCTGCCACAATGCGGTCGCCGAGCACGGCCATGAACTCCAGTTCCAGCGCGATGTGATCCTCGGACTCCTTCCAGCTGGGCAGTTTGTCCAGGCCCTCGCTGCGGTAGACCGCCAGCACCTCGTCGCGGGCCTCCTGCATCATGAGGCGCTTGGGGCTCGTGTACACCGACTCGAAGGGGTAGGCGGCCGAGAAGGCATCGACGCCGTGGCCGATGAAGGCACGCACGTAATCGACGGCCAGATCGGTGATGGCATGGGCATCGGCGCCGGACAGGTAGGTGGCGATGGCGCGGTAGCCGGCGTCCACGGCGGTGTTCCCCGTGGCGGCGGGGAAGCGCATGGCCTTCAGCTCGGCCAAAAACTCCTCGTCCACCTCCACGCGATACAGGCGAGCGAGCAGGCGGTAGACGGCCGAGCGCTGGGCCGTGAGTTCGGCGAGTGCGGCCAGGTCGGTCGCCTCTTCGGCGGCGGGGGTTGCTGCGGCGGCGGTGGTTGCAGTGTCGGTCATGGGAATCTCCTCTGTTCTCGATGAGGCGCGCGGGCGCCCCTTAGGTGCCGGGAAGGAAACGGTGGAAGGCGCCGCGTTATTGGGCGTCGTGAGTGGCTTTATCTGCCTGCGCCTGGGCCTCGGGCGCGGATTGGGCCGCTACGAGGTCAGCCACGATGCGCTGTCCCGCGCGGCCGACCTCGGTAATGCGCCAGCTCTTGTCGCGCCATTCCACGGCGTCGCATTTCTCCAGCTTGTCGATGAAGTGGGGCGCGTACAGACGAGGGCTCTTCAGCAGTTCGTCGTTGTCCACGGCCTCGTTGATGGTCGGCATCGAGGCGCCGCTTTCCTGGGCGGTAAGGCCGAGAATGCGCTCGTAGATCGTGGCGTACTTCGCGTCCTCGGAAAGCAGGTCGGTCAGGCGGTCGAGGGGCTTGTCGGCCTCGGCGTAGGCCGCGCCGTCCGCCGTGGCAAGCCAGCAGACCTCCGGCGCCTCGCCGGCCTCGTAGTAGGACACGCCATCGACTTCCACGAGCACCGGCTCCGGGTCGCCCTCGGGGTACGGCTCGCCGTCGGCGGTCACGCGGGCGAGGGCTCCGGCGCGCTCGAGCAAGTTCGCGAGCGAAGCGGGGGAGTACACGGAGAAGTTGTCCGCCTGCAGGCGATCCACCTCGGCATCCAAGGCGTCGGTGGTCTGAGGCGCAGAGCAAAAGGCGATCATGCCGAGCAGCGTGCGACGGCGCGGCGCCATGGCGCTGAACAGGTCGGCGATGCGCTCGGACGCGGGACGGGTGTCCACAACGGGTGTCGGGTCATCGGTGTGGGGCGTGCCCAAATAGCCCTCGGTTACCTCTTCGGCATCGTCGTCGACATCATTGTCGAAGGCGCCGAGGGGGTCGAAGCCCATGGAATCGTCTAATGCGAGATCGAGGAACGAGGAAGTGTCTTTCATATCATCCGCCCTTTGAACAAATGCTTGCAGTCTTCCCTCTCGCACGCAGCGAGAGATGAACCTCGCCCCCGAGGTTCGACTTTTGCAAACATTGTCCGTCCGAGAATTCGGGCGGTATCCCCACAGCGCATAGTAGCCGAGGGCCGTTGGATTCGTCAAGGGGAAATTCCCCTGTGCCATCAGTCTGCCTGGCAAAAAGCCGCGTCGGGCTGCGGGTTTTTGCTCCGAATCCGCAGCCCGACGCGGCTTTCTGCCAGAATACCCGCAGCCCGACCCAGGAAAATGTCGGGAAGGCTGCTTGCTGCTCTGGTTTTGCTCGATCGGTTCGGCTCGACAAAACTTCTTGCTCTCATATGAGTACAAGAAGTTGCAGCTGGGATGCCTAGGACAAGAAATCTCTCTTCCGTGTGGAGAAAGGTGCGATCGTGCGAGTTCTGAAGTCTTCGAAGCTCGCGCGATCGCACCTTCTCTTGCGCGAGGACGTCTTTTCGGCCCTCAGGACTCGCGCAATTGAGCTTTTCTCCGCAGCAAAAGCCAAAAGTGGAATCCGGGGCAGCTCGAAGGGTGAACTGCCCCGGATGAAAGGGGAGGGCGATATCGCTTTCGGTGCCTCGGTGGCGATGGCGCTCGGGCGAGGCTTGATTCGCGCGAACGCCATCGCTCAGGTGAGGTTTAGATCGCGCGGGCGGCGGCGTTGCCGGAGCAGATGGCTTCGCCGATGTTGAAGGGGCGCGCCGCGTCGCCGACGGTGACCACCTCGCAGGAGAGTCCCGTGCTGAGGTTGTCATTCGGCAGGCAGTCCAGGGCTTCGACTACGGTGCCGCAGGCAATTTCCTGCTCGATGCCCGTGGCCGTTTTCACAGTGACGGAGCCGTCGTTCACGGCGGTCACAGTCGCCTCGGGCCAGAAGCGTACGCCCAAGGCCTTCATGTTGGGTTGGGTGAAGGTTTTCACCCAGAACGAGTGACCTGCTCCGATGGCGCTTGCCGCGTTTGGCGTGACCACTTGCACGTGCTTTCCCTGGGCGAGCAGGTACATGGCGGCGTCGATGGCCTGCACGTTCGATCCAACGATGACGACCTCCTCGGCAATGTCGGCCATCATGAAGTCGTCGATGCCCACCACCTTGGTGCCGGCCGTGTCGGACAGCCCCAAGGTGTCGCGCACGCCACCGGTGGCCGCGATTACGATATCGGGGGAGGCCTCGGCGATGATGTCGGCGGTGGCCTCGGTATTCAGCATCACGTTTACGCCGAGTACTTCCATTTGGCGCTCGAAGTAGCTGCGCAGCACCGACAGGTTCTCATGGGGACCCTTCACGTTATTGGCGAATTCCAGAAGGCCACCCACGGAGCCCTTCTTCTCGTAGAGGGTCACGGAGTGTCCGCGCTCGGCGGCTACGCGCGCCGCCTCGAGGCCAGCAGGGCCGGCGCCCACGACTACCACGTTCTTCGCCGTGGCGGCTGGCTCGGGATCGTAGCTGCCGGTGAGCTGGCCGGTCACGAAGCGGAAGGGGTGGGCGGCGTTGGTGCGGCAGCTGAAAGTGAGGTTGCCGTCATCGGCTGCATCCCAATGGCAGTGCATGCACCGGGTGCAGGGGCGGATCTCATCGATGCGGCCCTCTTCCAGCTTGTGCAGGTAATCGTAGTCCACCGACAGCGGTCGGTTCATCAGGATGAAGTCTAGCTCGCCGGAGGCGATGAGGCTCTCGAAGAACTCGGGATCGCGAGCTGGATCCATGTAGGTGACAGCGCCCACGGGAATGCTCACGGCTTTCTTGATCTCAGCGGCCACGGGCACCATGATGCCGAGGCCCGACTGATCGGCCTTTAGCATACCCTGCCAATGGCGCGTGAAATCGAACTGGGTACCATAGCCGGTCGTTCCCTCGATGCCGGTACCGCAGAAGTACAAGTCGCCGGCGAACTCGGCCACGTGCTGGCCGCAGGGCCCGATGCGGATATGCAGCGAGTCGGCACCGGCGGCTTCGATGAGCTTGCACATCTCTTTGTTCTCTTCAACGGTAGTGAAAAAGGCGTTGTCGCCGATGGCCTTGTCGTTCTCCTCGACACCGTTGATGAGCACTTGCACGGGGAAGTCCTCGCCGCACTCGGCTTTGATGCCGCGCACGATCTCGCAGACGAAGCGCGTGCGGCTTTCGAAGGTCTGGGGGCCGTAATCGTCCTCGCGCTTGTTGCGATTGCGGGACATGAACGTCTGGCCGACATTCTCGCCGGCTGCGTTGACCTCCACGCAGTCGAAGCCGCAGCGTTTCAGAGTGGCTGCCGCCTTAATGGTGTCGGCAATGAGGTTGCTGATCTCCTCGGCGGTCATATCCATGCAGTCGGAGGATTGGAAGATGGCCGTCGGATCGGGCTCGAAGCCGCTGAACACGAGGCCCATCGTGGCTAGCTGGTAGCCTGCCTTCGCGCCGTTTTCCTTGATGTTGTTGGCGAAGGCCGTCAGATCCTCGTCGGTCCAGTCGGTGAACTTGCCCACGTCGGGAATAGCGCGGAAGTGATCGTACAGCTCGGCGAAGTCGTCGCAGTAGACCACTGACGCGCCGCCGGCGGCCAACTTCCCGTAGTGCTGCATGTGCAAGTCGCCAGTGATGCCCTGCGAGGTGACGCCGATATAGCCGGCAGCCGATTTCACCACGCGGTTGGGCAAGGTGAGCGAGCCCATCTTCCACTCGGTAAACAGTGAGGGGCAGGTGGTGTTCGATACCGGTTTCGGATCAGACTGAGGATTCAACTGGGCTGCATGGGCGCGTACGGTAGTGCCGTCGGCGCCGGTGGCTGCTAGATCGCTCTCGCCGGTTGCGGGTGCCTCCGTCGGCGCTTTTGGGGCACATCCGGCCAAGCCGAGCGAGGCTACGGCTCCGGCGGTGAGCGCCGAGCCGGTCAGGAACTGGCGGCGCGACAGGCCGCCTTCGGTAATCTTCGACATAAGACCCTCCTTTTCGTCTTTCATCGCTTCTTGCGACGGGAAGACAATAGGGCAAAAAGAGGATCGATAGGTGTCTCAAAATGGGTGATTCACGGGATGAATGGGTGATTTACCTGGTGATACGATCTGATCCAGTCTAATCCTGGGAGAGGGAGTCCTCTTCGGTCTCCGCAGTCTCGCAGAGCTCGATAAGCTCTTGGCGAGCGTGGGCGCCGCAAGCTCTATAGATGCGCTTTATGTGGGTGCGCACGGTATTTTGGGATATAACGAGTTCCTCGGCAATGGCTGGCACGTTGCGTCCTCGTGTTATGAGCAGCACGATTTCGGCCTCCCTGTCGGACAGGCCGAATTTCCGTTGTACGATGCCTACGCGTTCGGCAATAGGTAGAGGGGCGGGAGCATCTTCGGTGGTGGCGATGCCCGAGGAAGGCTCTGCTTCCGAGAGCGTCGCTGAAGCATCTCTCCGCGTGTCTGCATCTGGTACAAAACGGTCGGACGGCAGTGCGCCGCCATCCTCATCACGGCGGCGTCTGCGCACCAGCACAAGCACCATGCTGAGCACGTACACGGAGAAGAACACCCCGAACACCAGCAGCAGCTCGGCGGAGGAGCCGGCGGCCAGAAGCTGGGGCATGACTTTCTCCAGCACCGAGCAAAAGCCCATGAGTAAGAGGTAGCCGGCGCCGTAGAACGCCTCGAACACAAGACGGTGCCGTTGCGCGATAGCGATGGCGTCAATGCAGAACAGCGAGTTCATTACAACGAAATGCAAGCAAGAACCCGCTGCCAACAGTCCGAGCAGGTAGGGCGCCGGCGCAAAGGGCACGGCGAACAGTAACAGGATGAGCACGGGCGTGACCACCTTGAACACCTGGACGGAGAGCAGCGGCGCCTTCGAGAAGCGCAGGATGGCTACGAGGGCCACGGCGGCGGCGAGCTTGGCTCCTGCTACGACCAGCTGCTGTTCGATCGGGGAAAGATCTCCCAAAAACCCCATGTAGTTTAGAGTGGGGGCTATGGTCTGAAGGGCCGCCACGCAGAATAGCACCTCAGCAAAGGTGCGAAAAGCGGGCACATAGCGGCTCTCGAAGAATCCCGCTACGGGCACCATTTTCGGCTGCTCACATTTTTGATCAAGGCGCACCAGGGCTACGCTGGCGGCAGCGGAAAGGGCGATGCACAACCCGAGGAACAGCCCCTGGTTGTCCATGAAGCCGATGACGAGCAGTCCGTTGAACGCGGCTGCGCAGGCTAGTTCCAAAGGGAAGATCGTGCGCATCTGCTTGGGCTCGAAAGAGATTGACGTCACCCAGAACAGGCTCTGGCAGGCGAAGCTCCAGCCGACGCAGAAAGCCGCTAGGGCCACCAGAAGCCCTGAGGTGTTCCAAACACCGGATATGAATAGTGCGGCTGCCATCGCCATGGGTCCAAGCCCGCAGGCGAGGTAGCGATGGTTGCTCGCTCCCGACGCGACGGCAATAACCACCCGGGCGATAAGGGCGCCGAACAGGCCCAGGGCCGAGAAGAGCAGATAGGTGTCCGACAGCGCGGCGAGGGCCGGTCCCACGAAGGAACCGCTCGAGAGCAGCACGCTGTCGCCCCACACGCCGATACCGTAGGTGCTCAGATTCATTCCCGCACCCGCGACAATGAGCGCAGTGCGCCCTCGTAAACTCATAGTCCTCTCCTTTCCGCCCGCTATTATACTGAAGGCATAGAAAAGGGGAAGGCCCTACTCCCTCGTGACGCCTTCGATGACGTCGAGCATTTCCTGCTTGGAATGGACGTCCATCTTCTGGTAGATGTGGCGCAAATGGGTGCTCACGGTCCCCTTCGAGATGAACAGCTCCTCTTGAATGCGGGCGGCCGAGCGGCCCTTGGCGAAGAGTATCATCACCTCGGTCTCCTTGGGCGACAGCTCGAAGGCGGCGGCCACTTCCAAGCAGCGGTCCTGGAAGCGCGGGCGGGGGCTGTCGCTAGCTGTGGGAGGTGCGTCGCTGGAGCTGCCGAGCGCGCGATCTTCGGCGTTCTCGGCCTCGCTTTCCGGCTCCTCGGTCAGCGCGATGAGGTCACTTTCGCGGAACACGAACAGAAACGAGAGCAGCACCGCCATGGTGGCGATAAGGGCGATGAGGCTCAGGAATTGTGGTGTGAACGGGGCGAACCGATCCACGATGTTGCCGGCGATGGAGCCGAGCAGTACGCCGAGCGTGACCATGCCCCACCCGATGCCGAACACCTCAGTGGAAGAGAGTCGGTAGTTCGACGAGATCTCCGCCAGAAGCATCCAGATGAGCACGTTGAAGGTGCCGTAGCCTGCCAGGGCCAGCACGCTTTCCACGTCTTGCGCGCTGGTGAATACGGGCAGGAGCATGAAGAAGAAGGCCATGACGCAGATGGCCGCTTTGTAGATGGTGCGCGTGCTCTGCTCGGAGGAGAGCAGGGCGGCGCCGTACACGATGACCATGGTGAGCAGCCCGGCGCCGGCCAGGGGCCACTGCAAAAACAAGTGGATGCTCAGGTTGTTCGACGAGAGGAACGCCGCCCGCACCATGCCGTCGGCCACGCCCACCAAGCACGCGCACACGCCGATGCGCCAGGCGAAGGACTTCAGGTCGAAATCGATGGGCAGGACGCTGGCTTGGTGCTTGCGCGACCAGGCATGCTGCTCGACGAACAGGATCCAGCCGGAAATGGCGGGAAGAAGCGAGCAGATGAGGCAGCCAACAACTGACGGCGGCATGATAACGAGGGAAAACGCCACAGCGGCCAGAAAGAAGGCCAGGGGCACCTCGAACGTGGCGCGGGCGGGTGGCTCGTTGCGGTACAACTCGCCGTAGCCCAGATCGATCAGCCCCGAGCCGATGCCGGTTGTGATGGCGCCCAGGATGCCGAAGGAGAGGGCCGCTCCGGTGCCCGCCGCCGACGAGGCGAGAAGCAGGGTTCCACCGGTGGTGAGCGCGGGTGCCGCGAAGCGCGCGGCCGGATGGGTCATGAAGCGCACGAAGCGCTCGCCGGCTAGCGCGCTCCCGAAGAGCACGGCGCAGAGGCTGGCCGTGGAGACGACGTAGAACAAAGGCGGGATCTGCTCGCCGCTCCATGTCATGGAACTGGCGGCCGCGCCCACGAACATGAGGTATACCCACGCGCGAATAAAGGTAAAGCCGAGCACGCGATCGAGGGCCACCGGATGGCTGCCGGCTTCTTCGCGGTAGGCGTTCAGGCTCTCTGAAATGGAACGAAAACTCACGCGACCCCCTCGATAGAAAGAATGGTAGGGCGGTCGCCACATGTGCGCGCCGAGAGCCCTTTCCCTGGAATTCCTCAAGGAAAACTCCCCTTTTCCTTGGCAAAAATTATACAGCGAAACCCCGTGCTTGCCCCCGACCTTTTCATGGGACTAATAAAGCTCTCATCTGGGAAAACTCAAAAATCATGGCAAACATATGATGCGGCGGGGGCCTGATTTTGCCACTATATCAACGTGGGCGACCCGTCCGGGGCGCCCGAAAGGATGAGAGAAAAAGGAGGAGAGATGGGTAAGCTCAACTTGAGCCGCCGTACCTTCGCCAAGCTGTCCGCGGCCACGGCTGCCACGGCGGTCATCGGATGCGCGGTGCCGGGCGCCGCACTCGCCGAGGACGCCGAGGCGCCCAGCCGCGGCAGCGAGATCAAGCGCGTGCGCACGTGCTGCCGCGGCTGCGGCAAGATGGAGTGCGGCGTGTGGGTCACGGTGGAGAACGGGCGCGCCGTCAAGGTGGAGGGCGACCAGTCGTCGTTCCAGTCGTCGGGCAACTGCTGCGGCAAGTCGCAGTCGTCGCTTCAGGCGGCCTACCACCCCGACCGCATCTACCATCCCATGAAGCGCACCAACCCCAAGGGCGAGGAGCCGGGCTGGCAGCGCATCACCTGGGACGAGGCCATGGAGACCATCGGCTCGAAGTTCCAGGAGATCATGGACCAGTACGGCGGTCAGTCCATCTTCAACATGTGCGGCACGTCCCGCCAGTGGGTTTACGGCCCCTACGCGTTCTACAAGTGGCTGTTCGACACTCCCAACGCCCATGTGGCGTCCGAGATCTGCAAGGGCCCGCGTCGCCTCATGGGCTGGATCAGCTCGGTCGACGGCGCCCCGTGGATGGCGCTGCGCGACGGGCCGCGCGTGTACGTGCAGTGGGGCACCGCGCCGGAGAACTCGAACTACGACGACAGCTGCCGCAACCTGGTGGACCGCATGAGCGCCGCCGAGACGCACATCTGCATCGACCCGCGCCTGTCCGGCTCGGGCAAGGAGGCCGACTACTGGCTGAACCTGGAGCCGGGCACCGACGGCGCGCTGGCGCTGGCCTGGCAGCACATTCTCATTGAGAAGGACCTCATCGACTGGGAGTTCGTGAAGCGCTGGACCGATGCGTCCTTGCTCGTGGTGGAGGACATGGAGCCCACGGGCGGCCGCTACCTCGATCTCTCCTCGCCGATTCAGGTTCCGGCCTTGCAGGATCTTATCGGCACGAAGCTGAAGACGCGCCTTCTGAAGGAGATGGATCTGGTAGAGGGCGGCAGCCCCCACAAGTTCATGGCCTGGAACAAGAAGGCCAACGACGGTAAGGGCGGCCTGGTGTACTGGGATACCGATACCACCCAGTGGCAGGGCTGCAACCACGTGGCCCCCACCCGCGACCAGATGGAAGTGGTCTACGCGGGCACCTCGCAGGAAGGCTATCTGCCGCCGATCTCCTACTGGGAGTTGGAGGAGGCCGGCATCGACTTCGATCTGGAAGGCGAGCACGAGGTGACGCTGGCCGACGGCACGAAGCACATCGCGCGCCCGGTGTGGAGCTACCTCGCCAAGTCGGTGGCCGATTGCACCCCGGAGTGGGCCAGCGAGATCACCGGTCTCGACCCGCAGCTCATCGAGGAGTCGTGCACGGTGTGGGCCACGCGTCCCGAGGGGCAGACTTACGGCAACGGCGGCATCCACCTGAACCTGGCGCCCGATCAGATCGGCAACTGCGCGCAGACGGTTCGCGCGGTGCTCAACCTCATCTACTCCTCGGGTAACTTCGACGGCCCGGCCGGCAACCGCGGCCTTTCCCGCACGCCGGTCGACGAGCAGGCCACGGCCGCTCCCGGCACCAACATGCCCCAGGAAGTGAAGTGGACGCTGAAGGGCATGGAGGCGCTCACCGGCGAGCCCATGTGCCCGCCGATGTATCTGGCCGACAAGCAGGTCGATCCGATGAACATCCCGGATCGCCGCGAGGTGCTGGGCAACATGATCGGCGCCGAGAAGTTCCCCATCCTGCCGTACTACAACGAGTGGGCCGACGCCACCTGCATTTGGAAGGCGTGCCTGGGCGAGGGCGAGTACCCGCTGAAGGGCGGCATCAACGAGTCCGGTTCGTTCATGAACATGTCGAACGCGACGCTTGCGTGGGAGGCGCTCTCGAAGCTGGACTTCTGGGTGGACATCAACATGTTCCATCACCCCGGCACCGAGATGGCCGACATCATCCTGCCGTGCCAGCACTGGACCGAGATCAACAACATCCGCGTGTCCCAGGGCGCTTCGGGCGGCATCGGGCTCACGCAGCGCTGCATCGAGCCGCCGGCCGACACGAAGTTCGACTACGACATCAACCGCCTCATCTTCGAGGCCATCGAGAAGCAGGGCAACCCCAACGGCACGTGGACCAATATTGCCGGCGACGCGCCCGGCGCCTACCATCACGACGACCGTCTGGAGGATTGGTTCCAGGCCCACAACGAGGTGTCCGGCTTCGGCGATCGCTACCCGGGCTGCAAGTGGGAGCATTGGGAGGACTTCCGCGACGACTTCCAGGAGAACGGCTGGATCAACGCCAAGGTGATCGAGCCTAACCGCTGGGGAACCTACCGCCGCTTCGAGACCGGTTGGATGCGCATGGGCAAGGACGCCTGCACGGCTGCTCCCTGGTCGACCGATCCCGAAACCGGCCAGCCAGTGAACAACTTCGGCTGCCCCACGCCGACGGGCCTGGTGAGCTTCTGGTCCATGGAGTTCGAGACGTTCTGCCTCGATATGGCCAACCAGTTCGAGCCGGGCAAGTTCGACGTGATGAAGGAAATCATGCCGAACTACGAGCCGCCCGCGTCCTCTGCCCAGGGTGGTCAGATCGATCTTGAGGAGTACCCGATCATCCTCACCACCGGTCGTCGCATCCCGGTGTACTTCCATAGCGAGCATCGCCAGCTGCCCTGGTGCCGCGAGCTGTGGCCGGCGCCGCGTTTGGAGCTGAACCCCGCCGACGCCGAGAAGCTCGGCCTCAAGCAGGGCGACTGGGCCTGGATCGAGACCGCGTGGGGCAAGGTGCGCCAGTGCGTCGATCTGTACCACGGCATCGCCCCCGGCTGGGCCAACGCCGAGCATGCCTGGTGGTTCCCGGAGCTGCCGGCGCCGACCCACGGCTGCCTGCTCTCCAACATCGAGTGCATTTGGGACCCGGAGGGCCAGGACAAGTTCATCAGCTCGCACCATATGCGCGGCGTGCCGGTGAAGATTTACAAGGCCACGCCCGAGAACTGCCCCGACGGCAAGGTCATCCCCTGCGCGCCGGAGGACGGCACCCAGATCATCTGCGACGCCTCCGACCCGCGCCTGAAGGAATGGCTGCCCAACTACGATATCCGAGAGGAGGCCTAAGCCATGGCGAACAAAGCAATCGTCACCGACCTGAACCGCTGCGTGGGCTGTCTGGCGTGCATGGTCGCGTGCAAGGCCGTGAACAACGTGCCGATCGGCTCGTACTGGAACAAGGTGCTCCGCATCGGCCCGAGCCTTAAGACCGGCGCCACGAGCGCCCACGACGTGGAGATGTACTATCTGCCCGTGCAGTGCCAGCACTGCGAGAACCCCGAGTGCGTGAAGGTGTGCCCGACGGGCGCCTCCCACAAGCTGGAGGACGGCACCGTGCAGATCGACAAGTCGAAGTGCATCGGCTGCCAGTTCTGTGCCATGGCCTGCCCCTACGGCGTGCGCTACCTGAACGAGGAGGAGCGCGTCGTGGAGAAGTGCACGCTCTGCGAGCAGATCACCGCCCAGGGCGGTCTGCCCCAGTGCGTTATCCAGTGCGGTGGCCGCGCCCGCTTCTTCGGCGATTTGGACGAGGGCATCGATTCCTTCGAGGCGCCGGAGATCGGCTACGACGTTGATCGCTCCTATGACAATCTGTACACCGGCAACCGCGTGAAGCTGGGCGACATGGCCAAGGAGTATACCGAGGCCGACGTGCACCATCTGCCCGACGTGGGCAACGGCCCGCATTTCGCCTACATCCTGCGCGACCGCGACTGGAAGGGTGGGGAATAATGGAACTGCAATGGCCCCTTATCTTGTTCACCACGCTCTTGGCCTGGGCGGCCGGCCTGTTCGCGGCCCAGTGCCTCTGGGCGCTGCGCGGAAAGGGCGGCCGCGCCCAGATGCCGGCGCTCATCACCTCGGCCGCGCTTCTGGTCGTGGGCGGCATCGCGGTGTTCTTCCACCTGGAGCACTGGGAGCGCATCTTCAACGGCTTCGGGCACCTCACGAGTGGCATCACCCAGGAGCTCATCGCCATCATCGTGCTGTTCGTGGCTATGGTCGTCTACTTCGTGTACCTGCGACGCGGCGGCGACGACGCGAAGGTGCCGACGTGGCTCGCAGCGGTCGGCCTGGTGCTGGCCGTCGTGCTCGTCGCCGTCATGGGCCACTCCTACATGATGGCCTCGCTGCCCGCCTGGGACTCCGTGCTGCAGATCGCCTCGCTGCTCGGCGCGGCCTGCGGCTTCGGCCCGGCCACCATGGCGCTCATCTGCGCCGTGCGCGACGAGGCGTCCGACCTCGATGCGAAGGCGAACCTCATCGGCCAGGCCGTGAACGTGGTGCTCGTGGTGGCCTATCTCGTCGCCATGCAGGCCACGGCTGGCTCCTACACGGCGGTGGAGTTCTGGTTCGACCCGACGAGCCCGACCATGGACATCACTCCCGACGGCTCGACGGCGCCCTTCTCCGGCGCGTCTGTGGCCTGGGCCGTCACGGCCATCGTGGCCGCGGTGGCCGGCCTGGGCTCCGCGCTGGCCGGGCGCGCCAAGGGCGACTGGAAGGTGTGGGGCGCTGTGGGCGCGGCCTGCGTGCTCGTGAGCGCGCTCGCCCTGCGCGCGGTGTTCTACATGACCGGCGTGTCCATCTACCCGTTCTTCTAGAGCACGGGGGAGGTCGGTCTCCCGGTTGATCCCGTAGGGGGCGACCTCGGTCGCCCCTCCCGACTGAGAAAGATTGTCTTTGTTGAGGAGGGCTGACCAAGGTCAGCCCCTACGGAAGAGCGGCTGCTAATTCCCGACCCCCCGATCCCGAAAGCCCCCGGTGGGCGCGATTCGCATCCCCAAACCCCTTGCAAACGCGAATCGCCCCCACTGGGGGCTTTCTGCGCTTTGCGAACCGGCACTTTCGGTAAGTCAGGACCTCTTGCTTTCATATGAGTGCAAGAAGTTGCGGTTTCGAAGATCCAGGACGAGAATTATCTCTTCCGTGCGGAGAAAAGTGCGATCATGCGAGTTTCAGAACTTTCGAAACTCGCATGATCGCACTTTTTCTTGCACGAGGACTCTTTCTCGGCTCCAAAGACTCGCACAATCGCACTTTTCTCTGCATGGAAGGCAAAAAAGCGAAACTCGAGTGGACGTTCTAGAGCACGCATTTCGGAAGTTGGTGTTAGCTCGCGTAGCGCTCGGCGACCCATTCTCGGGTGACTTCGGCGAAGGCGCGGGTGGCGGCCGAGGCGGTGTCGCGCGAGCGCACGGCGAGTGAGATGCTGCGGGAGCACTCGCGCTCGGCCGGCAGCACGGCGAGCGGGAACAGAGGGCGCGACAGAATGAGGCTCGGCAGCACGGAGAAGCCCAGGCCGGCGCTGACCATGGACATGACGGCGTAGTCGGAGTCCACCGTGAAGCGCACGTTGGGGGTGACCCCGTTGGCCTCGAACAGCGCCTCCATCTCGGAGGGGCGCGCGTTGCCCTGCAGCTGCACGTAGGGCTCGCGGGCTAAGGCTTCGGTGGGGAAGAAGGGGGCGCCCGCGAGGGGATGGTCCGGCGGCAGCACCACAAGCAGCGGGTCGGTGTGCAGCGGCACCGCCTCCAGGTTGCGCCGCTCGGGCGCGATGGAGAAGGCGCAGTCGGCGCGGCCCTCCCACACGGCGTTCACGAGCTCCTCCTCGTCGTCGATGCACAGAAGCTTCAGGTCGATTTTCGGATACTGGTCGAGGAAGGCCCGCGCTATGGAGGGAAACCACTCGATGGCCACGCTCGTGAAGGCTCCCACGCGCACAAGGCCGCCCTCCCGATCGGCGAGCTCGCGCACGCGGGCAGCTAGCGCATGCTCGTCGGCGTTGATCGCCTGCACAAGACCGAGCACTTCGCGTCCCTCGGTAGTAAGGTGCACGCCACCGTATTCGCGCAAAAAGAGCGTCAGCCCCAGCTCTTTTTCCAAGGCGTTCACCAGGTAGCTGATGCCAGCCTGAGTGTAGCCCAGTTCCTCGGCGGCGGCCTTGAAGCTGCCGAGGCGCGCCACTGTGAGGAACGCGTCGTATTTCTGGTTGGCCATAAGGCGCCTCCTGGGGGTGCGGATAAGCCTGCTCTGTGTTGTGCGTCTGCACAATTATAAGACTTTCTTGAAATGTTTTACAAGAAGTCTCGTTTTACTTTTTCCTGCTCGGAGCTTAGTATAGCCATCGTTCCAAATTCAGAGAAAGAACGCCCCAGGTGGGGCTTGGATTTTTGCGCTTTGAAGGAGGTTGCGCGCCGCCATGTGCCGGATGCGGGCCGCGACGAAGCTGAGAGGAGGAGCCATGAGTCATTGGAAGCAGGCGCGTTGGCCGTTCGTGGTCTTCGTGCTCATTGAAGTGGTCATTTTCGGATCGGGCAGCGCTGTGACGAAGTTCGCCTACGACTCCATCACGCCTCTGTGGTGCCTGGCCGTCCGCTTCGGCTTGGCCACGGCGGTGTTCGCCCTCTTCTTCGGGCGTCGCATCATCGCGCGGCTTCGCAGCGTGAGGGTGCGGCTGTGGCTGCCCCAGGCGCTGTGCATGGGTATTTCGTATCTGTGCTGCAACGTGGCGCTCGACCTTACCACCGCCACCAACGTGGGGTTCCTCGTGGCGCTGCCGGTGGTGTTCGCGCCCTTCCTCTCGACGGTGGTGGAGCGTTCCCGCTACCCGCGCGCCATCATTCCCTTTCAGGTGGGAGTAGCCGGCGGCCTGTACCTTCTGTGCAGCCAGGGCGGCAGTCTCGCCGTGGGGCCGGGCGAGCTTCTGGCTTTAGGGTCGTCGGTGGCGCTGGCCGGCGCGCTCGTGTTCGGCAAGCAGGCGCTGGCCGAGCTTGACGCCGTTACGGTGGCCGGCACGCAGATCGCCATGGCCTTCGCGCTATGCCTGGGATGCGCTTTGGCATGGGAGCCGATGCTGGACGTGGCCGCCGTGCGGCCGGCGGCCTGGGGCATCATCGTGTTCTTGGCGCTGTTCTCCACCTGCCTGGCGTTCTTCCTGCAGAGCTTGGCGCTCGACCGCCTCTCTTCCACGACGGTGTCGCTGCTGCTGACGGGCGAGCCGGTGTTCACGGCCCTGTTCGCCTACCTGTTCCTGGGGGAGACGCTTTCGGCGATGGGGCTTCTGGGTGCCGCGGTCATCGTGGGCACGGTGGTGGCCGCCACCTGGGCCGACGGACGCACGGGCGCTCCCGCAGCTCCGGCTGTTCCCGTCGTCGTTTCCCGTCGAGCCGTGCCGCGCCCGAGATTGCTCGTGTCGAAGCGCCGCGACGACAGGATGGCGGCTTAGGCTACTCCGCCACGATGACGCCGAGGCGGCGGGCTAAGGCTGCGGCCTGATAGACGTTCATCTTCGTGCCGTAGATTTCCGCCATGGTGTCGGAAAGCGCCACGCCCTCCAGCTGACAGGTAGAGAAATCGAGCCCGAGCAACGGCGTGCGGAAGAAGCTCGTGCCGATGAAGCGGTCGTCGTCCAGCGTCACGTAGTGCAGCTCCATCTCGGCCATGTCGGCACCGGAGAAATCGCAGCGCGTGGCCGATACGGCCCAGAAACGGCAACGGTTGAAGGCGCCGAAGTCCAGCGTGCAGTCTTCAAGGGCCACGTGCTCCAGGTTCGCCTCCATAAACGACGCGCCTGTGAGCTTGCAGTTCTTGAAGGTGCAGCGGGTGAATCCGGCGCCGTCGAAGTAGCTGTTGGCGAAGTCGCATCCCTCGAATACCGTATCGGTAAACAGCGAGCCGGAAAAGTCGCAGCAGGAGAGGAAGCAATTCGCGAACCGGGCGTGGGCCGCCTGCAGCTCCGAGAAATTCTCGTCGGCGATGATGAGGCCGCTCGCGTCGATGGCCTCCAGGGGCTCGTCGGCGCCGCCGCGCAAGTCGTCGGCCTCCAGAGCGCGCAGCTCTTCCGGGATGGTCGGCAGCGACAAGGTGCGCTGGGCCGCCGCCGTCTCGTAGGCGGTTTGGACGGGATCGGGAATAGCGGCCACGGGGGTCCTTTCTTCGACATGGCGATAGTGGTGCGTGAGGGCCATGCTGCTGGTGCGAGCAGCGATCCCTTGACGCTCCGGCCATTGTACTACGTCTACGAAGAGGAGGGCGAGGCGTGGCCGCGGCGTTGCCCTCGGCGAGAGCCTTTGCGGTTCGAAAGCATGAGGCCGGCGATGGTGAGGGCGACGCCGCCGACGATGGGAGGCGTCATCGGCTCGCCGAGCACGAGGGCTGAGGCGGCTCCGGTGAGCGCGGGCACGAGGTAGATGTAGGTGCTCGTGGCGACGGCGCCGAGGTGCTTCACGGTGAAGTTCCAGGTGGCGAAGCAGGCGGCAGAGGCGAGAAGCCCCAAGAAGAGCAGGTTCGCAACGACGAGGGGGTCGACCAGGCCCAGTGCGGGGAAGGCCCCTGCAAAGGGAACGGCCGGCATCGTGAACAAAAGGCCCCACGCGAAGATGCGCTTGGTGGCGGCCAGCGTTTCGTAGCCCGCGTCGGCGATGCGATCGACGAGGGTGGAGTAGACCGACCACACGAGGGCGGCAACGAAGGTGGTGCTCCAGACGAGGATGGTGAACAGGGCGAGTGCATGCGATTTCATGAGAGCACCTGCTCGGGTGACGAATCGACGGAGCCTCTCGGGGTAGAGGGGGACAATGGGGCGCCCTTGGCCCGGTCGGCGCCGACGCTGGACTCAGTGACGGCCCGTTGATAGAAGCCCGGCGTCATCCCCAGGCGCTCCTTGAAGGCGCGGGTCAGGTGGGCCTGATCGGAGAACCCTGCCGCCAGGGCCGCCTCGGCACAGCTGGCACCGCTGGCGAGCGCCTCGCGGGCCGACTCCGCCCGCAGCGAAGTCAGATAGCGCATGGGCGTGAGCCCGAAGGCGGCGGTGAACGAGCGCAGTGCGCGGTACTTGTCCAGGCCCGCCGCGGCGGCGACCTCTTCCAAACGCACGGTTTCTGACGCGTGGCGGCGTAGGTGGGCGGCCATGGCGTGGGCGGCATCGTTGCGGGGGTCGGGCTGGCCGGTCGCGGCCAGCAGGCCGACGAGCAGGTAGATCGTCTCTTCCAGGTGCCCCTCGTCAACGGCGGCCGCCTGCATGAGGTCGACCGCCTCTTCCATGAGGGCGATGGCCTCGGCGTCTTCAACGATGGGGCCGGCAAAAGGCGGGCAATCGTGGAAATCGAGCAGGGCGAGGCTGTCGTAGACGAGCGGCGTGGCTCCCTCTTGGACGCATCCGTGGGCGTCGCCCGCGTTGAGGGCGAGCAGCTGGCCGGGGCCGAGGCGGTAGCGCGTGCGGTTGCATTCCATAATGCGATGCCCCTCGCGCACGAGGCCTATGACCGGGTAGCCGTGGGCGTGAGGCGCGAACAGCTGGTCGAAGCCGGTGAAATGCCGGAACTCGATCGTGCCGCCAAGGGCGCGGCGCACGGTCTCGCGGTGCCGGGGGTGGCGGGGCTGCTGAATATGTGGGGCATGAGTCATCTCCATAACAAGGAGAGATGATAGCCATTTGCCCGCAGATTTCTTGCATGAAATTGCAGCGGCGCACCATGCGGTCTTGCGGACGATGAGGGCGCCGGGGAACGTCGCGGGCGGTGGGGAGCGGATGACGCTGCGACCTACCGCCACCAGGCGATGGCGATCTGGGTACGGTTTCTCAGGCCGCACTTCTGCAGGATGGCCGAGATGTGGTTGCGCACGGTGCCCTCGGACAGGTACAGCGCCTGCGCGATCTCGCGGTTGTCGAGCCCCTCGGCGATGAGCTCGGCGATATCGCGCTCGCGCTGTGTGAGCCCCTCGGCGAAGGCGGGGGCGGCCTGGCTGTTATCGGGGTGCGACAGAGAGTCGTCGAAGGCGGCTCCGGCGCCGTTCGCTGGCCGTTGCCCGATGAGCGCGCTCACGCGGTCGGTGACATCGGATCCCAGGACAATTTGGCCTTCCATGACGGAATGCAGCGCTTCGGCCAGACCACGAGCTTCCTGCTTGATGAGGTAGCCGCGGGCCCCGATCGCCAGCGCGCGCACGATGTAGTCGTCGTCGGCGAAGGTGGTGAGGAAAACGATGCGCGCCTTCGGGTGGGCGGCGAGGATGGCCTCGCCGGCGGCCAGGCCCGACAGGTCGGGCATGCGGATGTCGAGGAGCATGATGTCGGGGTGGTGCTCGTTGAAAAGCGCCGCCGCCTCGGCCCCCTTCGTGCCGAGGGCCGCCACGCGCACGCTACCGCGCGCCTCCAGTATCGTGCGCAGCGATTGGGCCACGAACTCGTCGTCGTCCACGATGACGACGGAAAGGGGAGATGGGGCGCTCATGGGCGAACCTCCTGGGTTTTGGGAAAGGTGGCGAAGACGCGGGAGCCGGCGCGCGGTGGGGGCAACGGTCCGAATGAGAAGGTGCCGCCCAAGGCCGTCGCGCGCTCTTCCATCGAGGCGAGACCGAGGCCGCCCTCGCCAACCAGGTTCGCCGCGCGCCCGTTGTCCTCGATGGCGAGCTGATAGAAGCCGGGGAACTCGAGGAGGGAGACGGCGACGCTCGTGGCGCGCCCGTGCGTGCGGGCGTTCGCGAGCGCCTCGCGCACGATAGCCACGACGGCAAGGGCGACAGGGCGCGGAAGGCTTTCGGCCTCGAAGGCGAGCGTGCCGGCAATTCCCGGGAATTCCCCGATCAGCTCGGCCAAGGTGGTCTGTGGATCGAAGGCCTCGTCGTGCAGGTCGTGCACGCTGGCCCGCACGGTGCCGAGGGCCTCGTGGAGGGTGGCGCCGACCGCCGCCAGCTCTTTGGCGAGCGCCGGATCGTCCTCGTGCGTGACGGCGAGCGCCTCCATTTGCAGCACCGAGCGGGTGAGCAGGTGGCCGACGTTGTCGTGGATCTCCCGCGCGATGCGGGCTCGCTCGGCCAGCACCGCGCAGCTCACTTCCAAATCTTGCCGCTCGGCGAGGTCGCGAGTGCGCTCGGCCAGGGCGAGGCGGTCTTCCTGCACGGCGTCGCGCCATTGGCGGAGCGAGGCGCGCTCGGTTTGAACTTTGGTCGTGCGTCGGGCGGCCAGGCAGGCGAGCGCTCCCAGCAGAAGGGCGGCTGCCGCCAGCGCGCCGCTTCCGGACACTGCGGCGCCCAGGAGGGCCGCGGGCCATAGAAAGCGCAGGGGGCCGAGGTTCTGCGCCACGGCGGCGTAGGCCAGAAGCGGCACGAAGGCGGCGAGGG
>ERZ772858.1300-NODE-1300-length-26015-cov-9.285439_pt1 | contig 26015 bp, 27 predicted proteins | sample MGYA00512136_ERZ772858 | MGnify/ENA primary metagenome ERZ772858 (study PRJEB29015, sample SAMEA2737726) | human gut metagenome | biome: human gut; feature: human-associated habitat; material: faeces | place: China | collected 2012 ...
AGCTATGATATTTTTGCATACAGAAAAAGAGCCTGTGCACGATTACGTGCGACAGGCCCTTTTACTATGTTTTTAAAAGAACACTTTTGTCAATATGACGTACGACAAGGCGCCCATGACAGCCGTGCAGGGAATGGTCATGATCCAGGCCGTGACCATTTGCCGGGCGACGCTCCAGTGGACGGCTTTGACGCGTTGTGCCGAACCGACACCCATAATCGACCCGGAAACGACGTGTGTCGTCGAGACGGGCAGGTGCAGCAGGGTGGCCGAGAAGATGACGACCGCTGAGTTCAAGTCGGCTGCAAAGCCGTGGACGGGGTGCATCTTGAATATCTTGCCGCCGACGGTACGGATGATTTTCCAGCCGCCGACGCTGGTCCCCAGGGCCATGGACAGGGCGCAGAGGAATTTGACCAGGTCCGGTACTTCCAGGCTGGTGATGAAACCGCCCGATACCAATGCCAGGGTGATGATACCCATGGATTTCTGGGCATCATTGGAGCCGTGGGAAAAAGCCATGAGGGCCGCCGACACGACTTGCAGCCTGTTGGCCGCCAGGTTTACCTTGGCCGGTTTGAATGAATGGCAGACGGCAAAGATGATCTTCATGATGATGAAGCCCGTAATGATGGCCGAAACCGGTGAAATGATGAGGGACAGGACGATTTTCAAGATACCCCAGCCGTTGAGGGCGGCTACGCCGGCCGATACGATGATGGCACCGATCATGCCGCCGATGAGGGCGTGAGACGAACTGGAAGGCATGCCGACCCACCAGGTCAGGAGGTTCCAGATGATAGCGCCGACCAGGCCGGCGATGATGATCATTTCGTTGACTAACGTCGGCGAGACGACGATGTCGCCGCCAATCGTCTTGGCGACACCTGTCGAAATCATGGCGCCGAGGAAGTTGAGGATAGCCGTACCGACGATGGCGACGCCAGGGCGGATGGCACGTGTCGATACGCAGGTTGCGATGGCATTGGCCGTATCGTGGAAGCCGTTGATGAAGTCAAAGACCAGAGCCAGGACGACGACCATGATGATGAGCGACATATCAAGCATATTTCATGGTCACCTCTTTAATGGTATTTCCCAGGGTTTCGACGTGGTCGGCCGCTTCTTCCAGGGTCCCTAAGATATCTTTCCAGCGGATGACGTTGAGCAGGTCCGTTTCATCGCCGCTGAAGAGCCTGGAAATTTCCTGGCGATAGATATGGTCTACTTCCGATTCGAGGCGGTTCAGTCGTTCAGCATGACGCATGAGTTTGGCTTCGTTGTGGTCGATATCCTTCAAGAAAGAGAAAATCTTCTTCAATTCTTCGCCCATAGTGACAATCTGTTCGGTCATGGCGATGGCCGCTTTCGGCGCTTCCGTGACGTGATACATGCTGGTGCGCATGAGAGCACCTTGCAGGGAATCGATGCAGTCTTCGAGCTGACACGTCAGTTTGTAAAAATCTTCCCGGTCGATAGGCGTGATGAAGACGCGGGACAATTTGAAGATGACTTCCTGGTTGGTTTTGTCCGACGTGTGTTCCAGTTTGACGATTTCCTTGAGATGCATGGAAATGGTTGAAACGTCCTCCATGACTTCATGGGCGATGAGGGCGCCGCGATGGAAATTTTCGGCGTTGGTCATGAGATAATCAAAGAATTCTTCGTGCTTGTTGCTGATACTGAACATGTTATTTCCTCCTCTGTGTACTTAAAATCAGTATATGAGAGCCATATCATTGTTTTGAAAAGAATATGTAAAGATTGAGTAAAATTTAGCTACATGTTTTATTTTTTTTGAGGCAATGGTATAATAAAAACGGTATTGTTATTTTTTATAGGTATGTATATTGTTAAGAAAAAATCGCTTGCCATGGTGCAGGCTTTTTTTGAACATGAGGTGACTTTTACGAAATGAACGAAAACCTGACTAAACGGATCCATCCCGTAGACGAAATGCTGCCGGCTGGCCGGCTCTTTGCCTACGGTCTGCAACACGTCCTGGCCATGTACGCCGGGGCCGTAGCCGTACCGATCATCATTGCCCAGGCCCTGCACTTGTCGCCGGCTGAACTGGTCCACCTGATCAATGCCGACTTATTTTCCTGCGGCATCGCCACGCTGATACAGACTTTAGGCTTCTGGAAAATCGGCGCCCGCATCCCGATGATCCAGGGGGTCACTTTTGCGTCGGTCACGCCGATGATCCTCATCGGGGCGGAACACGGAATTACGGCCATTTACGGGTCGATTCTCATTGCCGGGCTGTTCACTTTCTTCATTGCCCCTTTCTTTAGCCGGTTCATCCGCTTTTTCCCGCCTGTCGTCACGGGGACGATCATCACCATCATCGGTATCACCCTGCTGCCGGTAGCCGTCAACTGGATGGGCGGCGGCAATCCGAAGTCGCCGGACTTCGCCTCACCGATGAATTTGTTCCTGGCCTTCATCACCCTGGTCATCATCATCGCCATTTACCGCTGCGGCAAGGGCTTCTTGAGCAATGTTTCTGTCCTGCTGGGACTCATCGGCGGGACGATCATCGCCATGATTTTAGGGCAGACGAACTTCGCCGAAGTCGGCAACGCGGCCTGGATCGGGTTAGTTACGCCTTTTTCCTTCGGCTTCCCGACTTTTGATATCGGCTCGATCCTGTCGATGATCGTCGTCATGATCGTCACGATGGTAGAAACGACGGGGGACTGCATCGCTATCGGGTCCATCGTCGGCCGCCCCATTGGCCGCAGCCGCCTGGCACGCTGCCTCCGGGCTGATGGCTTATCGACCTTTATCGGCGGTATCCTCAACAGCTTCCCTTATACGGCCTTTGCCCAGAACGTCGGCCTCATCGCCGTCACCCGCGTCAAGAGCCGTTTTGTCGTCGCCGCGTCTGGCATCATCCTCATCGCTTTGGGTCTGTTCCCGAAGATGGCGGCTGTCGTCGCCTCTATCCCGAATTCCGTCTTAGGCGGTGCTGGCGTAGCCATGTTCGGCATGGTCATTGCCAGCGGTATCCGGGCCTTGAGTAAAGTTAAATTCGACGGGACGTACAATCTGATGATCGTCGCCGTCAGTATCGGCGTCAGCATGATCACCCTGACGGCGCCGAACTTTTTCCACAGCTTCCCGTCGTGGGCGAACATCGTCCTGCACAGTGGTATTACCCTGGGCAGTATTACGGCAGTCGTCCTCAACCTGATTCTGAATGGCAGCGGCCGGGAAGACGATGTAAACGAAGATTAAATAAATGTAAATTAAAATAAAGGCGCATCAGCGCGATGAAAGTGAGGGATTTTTTTGCTGAAACGAATGATGGCTCTGACCTGCGTCCTGGCCTTGACCGCTGGAGCTGCCTGGGCCGATACGCCGGAACTGAAGACTGGACCGGCTCCTTTTGCAGTCAAAGTGGAAATCAAGCCGACGGCGGCGCCGCAGGAAGAAACGAAACCGGCCCAGCCAGCCGTAACGGCGAAGAAGGATACGAAAAGCCAGACGGCCGCCAAGGAAGGCCAGCAGGCCAAGGCGGTCGAATCGGAAAAGAAAATAGGTATCAACCTGGCCAGCCGTATCTTAACGCTCTATGAAGGCGATACGAAGGTCAAGATGTATCACGTCGGGGTCGGCAAGACGTCGACGCCGACACCGACCGGTTACTATGCCGTCCAATATAAGGAAGTCAACCCGACCTGGGTCGACCCGGATGACACGAGCATCCAAATCGGTTCAGGACCGGACAACCCTATTGGCTACCGCTGGATCGGCTTTTACGGTAACTATGGGATTCATGGGACCAATCATCCTGAATCCATCGGCGGCTACGTATCCAATGGCTGCGTGCGCATGAAAGAAGCCGATGTGGAAGACCTCTACCAGTATGTATCCGTCGGGACGCCGGTCACGGTCTACTATGACCGCCTGGTCATCGACGTCGACCCGGACCATACGGTTTCTTATTATATCTATCCCGACGGCTACGGCTGGCAGTCCCTGAGCATTGCTCAGGTCAAGAAGGCCCTGGCCGGCTATGGCGTAGAAGATTTTGCTGATTTCCAGGAAATCTCCGATAAGATCAACGCCTCCGATGGCAACGTCACGTACATCGCCAAGGCTTACGATTTAGTTGTAAACGGCCATAAACTGGCCAAGCGGGCACTGGGCAAGAATGGCCAGATTTACCTGCCGTCCGTAGCCGTGGCGACGGCGCTGAAACTGGATTTACAGTGGAATTCCCAGCAGGGCATCCTGACCAGTCCTTATGGCATCGCCACGGGATACGTCAAGAGCGACGTCGTTTACATGAACGCCGTCGACGCCTACTCTTTATTCCATCTCAAAGGTGAACTGACGCCGGACTACGTCTATAATATGTACTCCGTCAAAGGCAACAGTACACCGACCGTCGTCATCTCGCCGGGAAGCGGGAATGATTGACGTTTGATGCGATGGCTTTTTTGTAGGGGCTCGCACGTACCTTTTTAGCCCGTCAGGTATATGCAAGATGGCCATGCACCGATTGGCGTGAACGGGCGCCCCTATGACGAACGATAAACGACCTACGATGAACTCAAAAAGGCGCTGTCTTTATGCGACAGCGCCTTTTTTATTGACAAATACTGACATATGTCATATACTGAAATCAAATTAATCGACATATGTCAAAAAAGACGGGCCGCGAGGACCCGTCCGGTTATTGCAGATTGGAGGAGAAATTGTTATGATAAGAGTAGCAGTTACGTATGAAAATGGGAATGTATTCCAGCATTTCGGCCATTCGGAAAAATTCAAGATCTATGATGTCGAAGATGGCCATATCGTCAAGGCTGACGTCATCGACACCCATGGTCAGGGCCACGGTGCCCTGGTCGGTTTCCTGCAGGCCCAGGAAGTCAATGCCGTCATTGCCGGCGGCATCGGCGGCGGAGCCCAGCAGGCCCTGGCGGCCGCTTCGATTGACCTCTATGGCGGCGTTACGGGCAGTGCCGATGAAGCCGTCAAGGATTTGCTCAATGGTACGCTGAAATTCAATCCCGACGTAGCTTGCAGCCATCACGACCAGCAGCATGGCCATGGTGAACATCACTGCGGTTCCCACGGCTGCGGAGGTCATCAGTAACCTGTCTGTTCCCTGGAAAGGAGACGATTCCCGTGAAGAATATCACCGCTTTTTATATGAACGGCTGCCCCTATTGCAAGGGCGCCAAAGAAGCCTTGGCTGAACTGATCGAAGAAAATCCGGCTTACCGCCAGGTAGCCGTCGACTGGTACGAAGAATCGGAACACCCCGAAGTCGTACAGGGCCATTCTTACTACTATGTGCCGTCTATGTTCATCGGCACGGAAAAACTCTACGAAGCCCAGCCAGGCCAGTCTTATGACGACATCAAGGCCCATGTCAAAGCGGCCCTGGATGCGGCGCTGAAGGCTTAATCGTCGCCTAAGACGGCATGGACGGCATCCCGGCAGCGGCGGACGGCTTCATCCATGGTCTGCTCATCAATGGTGAGGGGCGGATTGAAGTAAATGACGTCGCCAATGGGGCGCAGGACCAGTCCCAGGTCCATGGCTTTGCGGAAGATGTGCCAGCCGACCCGCTTTTCCGGATCAAAGGCGCGTTTACTCCGTTTATCTTCAACTAATTCAATCGCATTGATCAGGCTGATGTGGCGGATTTCGCCGACATGGCTGTGGCTGCCGAGAGCAGCGTCTAACTTTTCGTGAAGGTAGATGCTCTTTTCGGCAGCTTTTTTTAATATATCGTCGCGTTCCATGATGTGCAGCACAGCCAGGGCTGCCCGGCAGGCCAGGGGATTGCCGGCATAGGTGTGGCTGTGGACGAAGGCCTTGTGGGTCTTGAAATCGTCGTAGAAGGCCTGGTAAATGGCATCGGTCGTAATCGTCAGGGACATGGGCAGGTAGCCGCCGGTCAGTCCTTTCGACGTGCAGAGGATATCCGGGCTGACGCCGGCGTGTTCGATGGCGAACATCTTGCCTGTCCGGCCGAAGCCGGCAGCGACTTCATCGTCGATGAGCAGGACGCCATATTGGTCACAGAGCTGGCGCAGGCGGCGCAGGTATTCCGGCGGGTAGATGCGCATACCCGCTGCGCCTTGCAGGATAGGTTCGACGATGAGAGCAGCCGTTTCCTTTCCATAAGCGGCAAAGGCCTTTTCAGCGCCGACGAAACATTCACAATTACAGGTATCTCGCGTCTGGCCATAAGGACAGCGGTAGCAGTCGAGGCCATCGAAATGGATGTTGTTCATCATCATGGGCTTGTAGATGCGGGCATAGAGGTCCATACTGCCGACAGACAAGGCGCCGATGGTTTCGCCGTGATACGATTCGGACAGGCACATGAAACGCTGCCGTTCGGGATGGCCTGATTGATATTGATATTGAAAGGCCATCTTCAGGGCACATTCGACAGACGATGAGCCATTATCGGTGAAATTGAAATGCGTCAGCCCTTTTGGCAGCAGCGGCAGCAACGCCTGACAGAGCTCGATAGCCGGACGATGGGAGAAATTGGCAAAGATGACGTGTTCCAGCTGGCCGAGCTGGTCTTTGATGGCGTCGTTGATTTCGTCGTTGCAGTGGCCGAGAAGATTGCACCACCAGGAACTGATGATGTCGATGTACTCTTTGCCTTCTGTGTCATAGAGATAGCAGCCCTTGCCGTGGTCGATGACGACGGGTGGGAAGACTTCGGCGTCCTTCATCTGCTGGGCCGGATGCCAGATGTATTTCAAGTCAGCTTTAAGTAAACTCATGTAAATCACTCCTTACTGATATAGTTGAATCAAAGCCTGGGCATCGGCCTGTAAAAGTTTGGCGTTGTCGCCGACGACGGCCAGGACGGGCTTGCCGCTGAGCTTTTCAATCATGCGGATGTTGTCTTTTTCCATGGGGCTTCCCGTATAATGGTTGACGATGAAACCTTGGACAGGCAGGCCCTTTTCTTTCATATAAAAGGCGGTCAGGACGGCGCCGTTGATGGTCCCCAGGCCAGCCGGGCAGACGATGAGCGATGGGATGTGCAGCCAGCCGATGAGATCTTCCAGCTGGAAGTTGATGGCATCATCTTCGCGGAGGGGACAGATGATGCCGCCGCTGCCTTCGACCGTGACGTAGGGATAGGCTGCCGTGACGCGCTGCCAGTCGCGGAGGATGACGCTTTTTTCGATGGGCTTCTCTTCCCAGCGGGCTGCCAGGTGAGGCGACACGGCGTGGTCGTAAAGATAAGACAAGAGCAGGTCTGGCGATTCGCCAATCCCGGCTACCTCATTTACATAGCCGGCATCACTGGCCGCGACGGTCGGGGCGCCGCTGATGGCAGCCTTATAATAACCGACGTCATAACCGTGCTGGCGCAGTGTCTTGATGAGCAGGGCTGTGACATAGGTCTTGCCGATGTCCGTCCCCGTCCCGGTGATGAATAAACCTTTACTCATAGTAAACGAACTCCTTTCTAGAGGGCAGTGGTCCGACGTATCCGGCGGGCTAGGAAGGCGGCGACGATGCAGAGAAAGATATCACCGGGAATGGGCAGGACGAAACAGTAGACGAAGAGTGTCCACAGACTGATCGGTGTGCCCAGGTATACGTTATTGATTAAAGCTAAATAGACCATGCCGCAGGCGTAGACGATGATGAGTCCGGCAAAATCAGCAGCCAGCAGGCGCCGCAGCGATGGCATGGCGCTTTGATGGGCAATGTATCCGGTCAGCCAGGCACCGCCGATGAAGCCGATGAGATAGCCGAAGGTCGGCTGGAAAATATAGGACGGACCGCCACCAGACGTGAAGACCGGCAGTCCGACCAGCCCTAAGAGGACGTAGACGGCCACCGAGGCGGCGCCGCGGCGGCTGCCCAGGAGCAGTCCGGCCAGGGTGGTGAACAATAATTGCAGTGTAAAAGGACAGAACGGAACAGGGATGCGGATAAAAGCCCCGATGGCGATGAGCGCCGTGAACAGGGCGAATAAGACCATATCCCGCGTATCCCAGCGGTGGGCTGAGAGGACAGAAGAAACCATGAAATCACTCCTTTGGATAAATGTAAATCACAATAAAATTCAAAAAGTTTACGATAATCTGGATTATAGCCAATAATCGACTTATTGTCAATTTTTAAATATTATAAATTAGTTAACAATAATCCGGTGAGAATTTCTCCCATTGACAAAAGCGAAAGAAGTGATTAATCTATAGTTACAAAATAGATATAAATTATTTTGTTTAAAAAAGAAATGGAGGAATTGCGATGTCAAATGTTAATATTAACTGGTCGGCCTTGGGTTTTGAATATCAGCCGATTGCAAAACGTTATGTTGCCAACTATAAAGATGGCAAATGGGGCAAAGGGGAATTGACGGATAACCCGAATGTCGTCCTCAATGAATGTGCCGGCATCCTGCAATACTGCCAGCAAGTCTTTGAAGGCTTGAAAGCCTATAAAACCAAAGACGGCCGCACGGTCACCTTCCGTCCGGACCAGAACGCAAAACGTTTGATGGACTCGGCAAAACGCTTGGAAATGCCGCCGGTTCCGGAAGATATGTTCATGGAAGCTGTCGACGAAGTCGTCCGGGCCAATAAGGATTATATTCCTCCCTTTGAAAGCGGCGGCGCTCTCTACCTGCGTCCGTATCTCTTTGGGACTAACCCGGTCATCGGCGTCAAACCGGCTGACGAATATCAGTTCCGCCTCTTCGGCACGCCCGTCGGTTCGTACTTCAAGAACGGCGTCAAACCGATTACGATCTGCATTTCTGACTTCGACCGTGCAGCACCGCGCGGCACAGGCCATATCAAAGCCGGCTTGAACTATGCCATGAGCATGTATCCTTACATTTTGGCTCATCAGAACGGCTTCGATGAAAACATGTTCCTTGACCCGGCTACGCGCACGTACGTAGAAGAAACGGGCGGCGCTAACTTCCTCTTCGTCAAGAAAGATGGCACTTTGGTTACGCCGAAATCGGACTCCATCCTGCCGTCCATCACCCGCCGTTCCCTGATCACGATCGCAACGGACATGCTTGGCATGAAAGTCGAACACCGTCCGGTTAAATTCGCAGAAGTCAGCGAATTCGCTGAAGCCGGCCTCTGCGGTACAGCTGCCGTCATCTGCCCGGTAGGCAAAGTCGTCGACCACGGCAAAGAAATCTGCATCCCCAGCGGCATGGACGAAATGGGTCCTGTCCTGACGAAACTGTACAAGACCTTGCGGGGCATCCAGATGGGCGAAATCGAAGGACCGGAAGGCTGGATTCACGAAGTTAAATAATTTATATTTCGTAGGGGCTCGCACGTGGCGAGCCCGCGGGTATATGTAAGATGCCCGTGAACCGATTTGCGCGAACGGGCGCCCCACGTGGCGCCCATACAGAAAAAAGGCTGTCGCCAATGCGACAGCCTTTTTTTACAACACGCCCAAGCCTTCCAGCAATATTTTCAAACCAATCAAGATGAGGACGGCCCCGCCGATGCGTTCGGCCTTATTTTTATAGCGCATCCCGAAGAGGCTGCCGACTTTTATTCCGGCTGCCGAGAACAGGAACGTCGTCACGCCGATGAGTGTTACAGACGGCATGAGGGCGATGTCCATAAAGGCGAAGGTGACCCCGACGGCCAGGGCGTCGATACTGGTTGCGATAGCCAGCATGAGCATCGTATAGGGACTCATGGACGCATCACAGTGCTCTTCGTCCTCAAAGGACTCTTTAATCATATTGAGTCCGATGGCGCTGAGCAGGATGAACGTGACCCAGTGATCATAGGCATCAATCATGTCGGCGAAAAAGCTGCCCAGACCATAGCCGATAGTGGGCATCAGAGCCTGGAAGCCGCCAAACCACAGGCCGGCCAGGACCATGTGGCGCCAGTTGATTTTTCCCAGCGAGAGGCCTTTACAGATGGAAACGGCAAAGGCATCCATGGATAGGCCGACGGCCAGCAACAGTAAATCAAGTGTATTCATTCTCTTCTCTCCTCATCAATGCAGCAATATACAATTCAATTATTATAAGAGATAGGGAAATCGATGTCAACGAAAAAGATTGCCAAATCAACGAATTGTGCTACAATACATTTTGTGACAAGAAAGGACGTGAAAACACATGAAATATAGAAAGCGCCATCTCCTGGCGGCGCTCCTCAGTGCGTTTACTTTATTTTCCGGTCAGGCCCTGGCCATGTCCGTGGATAACCTGATGCAGGTCGTCGCCAAGGACAGTGCGACAGGCAAGACCATTTCCTGGCAGTCTGACAGCGACCGCAGCGATTACAGTGTAGAATACCGCCACAAGGACCAGGATGATGTCCAGTTGGCTTATGTGACCGAAGGGAAACGGCCTCCCATTTATGACGCCGACAATCCGGCACCCTATACGTATGGGGCTTACATGCAGAAACTGACACCGGCCACGGAATATGAATACCGCATCGTCAATGCCGACGGTGCGACCGATTGGATTACTTTTTCGACGACAAAAGAAGATTTAAACAAATACAAAGTCCTCGTCTTCGGCGACTCTCAGTCTACCGATTACAGCGTCTGGGGTCAGACGGCGCAGATCGCCTGGCAGCAGAACGATGATGCGGCTTTCTTCATCAACATGGGCGACATTACCGACAACGGGCAGGCCTACTTCCAGTGGCGGGACTGGTTTGAAAATGCCGATGTCCTGACCAGCCACATCCCCTTTGCCCCGGTGCTGGGCAACCACGAAGCCTATAGCATGGATTGGAAATTTGCCGAACCGTATACGTATAAGGCCCTGTTCGCCGTGCCCTATGGTGGACCGAAGGACCAGAACCGCCTGGCTTACTCCTTCGATTATGGCGACGTCCACTACGTGTCCCTCAATACGGATTATGAAGAATTGAACGGCTGGCGTCCGACGATGATGGAAGATGAAGCAGCCTGGCTCGACAAGGATTTGGCTGCGGCCAAGAAGGCCGGGAAACGGCTGGTCGTCCTCATGCACCGTCCGCCTTGGGACAGCCCGTATAACGGCACCCTCGATGTAAACGGCAAATACTTCATGCCGCTCTTCGATAAATATGACGTCCCCCTGGTATTTACGGCTCATGAACACTGCTATGAACGGACCGTTCCCATCAAGAACGACCAGGCCGCTACGGAAGGGACCGTCTACATTGCCACGGGCCGCTCCGGGACAGAAGCCTGGGATGGCTCGGTCAAGAAGCCGACTGATGTCATTTACTATAATCCGACGGATATGCCCATGTACCTGACGCTCCAGGTCGAACCGGATGAATTCCGCGTCAGCGCCATGAAAAATGACGGCACCCTGATCGATACCGTTTCCATCCCGGCCAAGCACCAGGAAGCGGAAGTTTCCAAGGACGCAGACAACACCGTAAAGGCGCCGGAAACGAAGACCAAGAAAGATAAGCAGAGTGCTAAGCAACATGCTAAGAAAAGTGTAAACAAACATAAACAGAAGTAAAGACGGTTGTTTTCTTTCTGGAAGACGTGTATAATTAACAGTTACAGAAAGTAAACAGAAGAGGAGCGAATGAGAATGAAAAAATTAGCAAAAAATATGATCCTTTGTGCGCTCGTGACGATGAGTTTATCAGCCGTCTGCTTTGCAGAAGATACGACTACGACGGAAACGACGGCAGCAGAACCGCAGGCAACGGCTACGGTGACGACAACGACTCAGGCCGCTCCAGACCAGAATGTCGTCGACTGGCTCGACCCGGCTGCCGGTGAATGGTACAGCACTAAGGGCAACCTGGTCATGACCATCGAAGGCAACACCATCAACGGCTGTACGGTAACGGACCCGAAAGACTGCACCTATGACTATCCGCGGACCGGGACCTTTACCATCCATGAACAGACTGGCGACCGGACGATCAAGATGGATTTGATGGGCCATAAATCCCATCAGTATCTCATCGTAGATAATAAGATGCCCTTACGCCGTTCCCTCAACGCCGACCGTTACGAATCCATTGGCGGCGTCTACCTCGGCATGACCCAGGAAGACCTGACGGCTGCCTATGGCCAGCCGAGCAGTACTGCCGAAGATCAGGGAACAGACCGCTGGATTTATGATAACCACCACATGGACGCTTATCTCCAGGGCGGTATCGTCATCGGTATCCGCATCTATGACGGCAGCGATTTGAAGTTCGATAAATCCGGCCTGACCGCTTCGGACACAGCAGGTGCCTATGCCAAGTCTTACGAATTGGAAACGACGCCGGAAGTCCCGACAGAAGCCAACGCCATTTCCAAAGCCTATAAACTGCCCCAAGGCGAATACCTGCGCTTTGGCCAGAATTTCGTCCAACTTTCCATCTAATCGGATAGATACTAATTGCACATCGACTGAAATGGGGCCTCACATGACGGGAATCTTCATGTGACAGCCCCCTTTTCGTTGCATTATTCTTTGAAATACGGTAAACTAAAGGTAATTGATTTATATGAATTGCTGTTGCGCTGGCTGGCATGGTTAAGCCTTTTTTTATTGGAAAAATGAGCCAGGTAAATGCAAAAACAGAGATAGTAAACATGAGGAGAGAAAACACGTGATTACGACAAGAGATTTAATGGACCGCTATAATATCAAGACCCGTCAGGGCATCATTCAGTTCGTCAAAAAACATCTGGACGAAATCAATCATGACGGAGAAGAACACGCCACCATGCAGAAAGGCGAATGGGCCTTCGATACGGAAGCTGTCCGCATCCTCGACCAGCTGCGCGGCCTCCACGACCAGGCGACCATTACCGAACTGGAAAGTGAAAAAGTATCCAATGCCCAGCAAGAATCGCACAACCTGCGCATTTTGCTGCTCAAAGCCCAGCAGGACCTCAACACGGCCCAGCAGCAGGTCATCACGTTGCAGCAGAACCTGATCGCCAAACAGAACGAACTGTCTGAAGTCAAAGTCAAAGCCCTGGAAGCCCAGCAGAACAAGGACCAGGCCGATGCCCTGCAGAGCGAACTGAACCGCCTGAAAAAAGAAGGCAGTATCATCGAAGACGAACACAAACAACTCCAGGAAACACTGGCCACCGTCCAGGCCGAACGAGACAGCCTGCGCCAGCAGCTGGCCGAAAAAGACAACCGCCATTGGTGGGAATTCTGGAAATAAGGTTGCCTGTGCGCGAGCACATGGATTTTTATTTTTCAGCCCTTATTCAGTTGCAGCCTGATTTGTTATACTAATCATAGAATATTGTAAGCCGGCAGGGACGCCTCGTTCGCTGTCGGTTTTTTCTCTGAAAGGGGCGGCTGTCATGGATTTTTGGGATGAAGGATTATTTCTGCTGGTATTATTCCTGGCTAATACCATACAGGCTGTGACTGGATTCGCCGGGACGTTGTTGGCTATGGCTCCATCTATGTTACTATTAGGGCCAGATCAGGCTAAGGTCATCTTGAATATTATGGCTTTCCTTTCCAGCTTGTTCATTGTCAGTTCGTCCCTGGCCTATGTTGCCTGGCGGCAGCTCCTCCGTATCGTCCTTTATATGGCCATCGGTATGATTGCTGGCATCTATCTTTATCAGCGCCTGCCGTTGTCTTTCTTGCTGCCGTTTTACGGTTTTTTTGTCTTGACCATTGCTTTGAAGGGGTTATGCACGAATAAAGAAATAACCCTTTCTCCAAGACTATCTCGCCTTATCCTGCTGGGAGCCGGCATTATGCATGGCTTATTCGTATCGGGCGGAGCGCTCCTGGTCATCTATGCCGTCGCGGCTTTCAAGGACAAACACGTTTTTCGCGCTACCGTCGCTTCGGTATGGGTCATGCTGAATGTCCCTCTCATGTTTCATGATTACCAGCAGGGATTTTATGACGGACAGATGCTCTTATTGACCGGGTTCAGCCTGCTTCCTCTCGTATTGGCAACCTATGCAGGTACTCGTATCCATGATAAAATAAACCAGAGAATATTTATGAAATTATCGTATGTATTGTTAATGTTGTCGGGGATGTTGCTGCTATTCTAAAAAGAGGGGGACGTACATGGCTGTTGTTTTGCAAGATTTATATGGCCTCGTCAGCCATAAACAGATGGCTCTCATAGCCGGAAAGAAAGGGATGAACCGTCCTGTCCGCTGGCTGCATATGGTCGAAAGTGTGGATATAGCTTCTTTTTTGGAAGGTGATGAAATTGCCTTTGTCACAGGAATCGGGCTTAAACAGCCTGGCGTCAAAGCCGTACCTGAATTAGTCCGGGCTATTTATGACCACGGAGCCTCAGCCATCGTGCTCAACGTGGGGCCTTATATCCCTGCGATTCCCGAATCGGTCCAGGCCTTTTGCGATGATGTGGCCCTGCCGCTCTTCCAAGTGCCTTGGGACGTCCACATGGCCGAACTGATGCATATTTTTAGTACGGAAATCACGGAACGCGAACGGCTGGAACGGGACATGCAGCAGGCTTTTGAAACGGCTGTCATGAAACCGGTTCCGGCAGAACCGTATTTATCTGTCTTTTCAAAATACGGCTTCCGGCCGGAACTGCCTTACCGCCTGCTGGTACTGTGCCCAGGGCGGGAAGCGGCGAAAACCCAGACCGATTGGCTGGAAAAGGTCCGTTTTTCCCTGGATCATCGGATGAAACACGGCTTGTTTCCCGGCGAATCCTGCCTGTGGCTGTTGACGACATGCTGTGATACCGGTACGATACAGCAGCGGGCAGAACAGTGGCTGTCAGACGGATTGGCCGGCATGGTCGGTGTTAGTGATTGCATCGATGGCCTTTCTTCTCTATCAGCTGCGTATGAACAGGCGTCACTGGCTTTGCGGTTACAGCGACGCAAGGGGAATGCACTGCTCTTCTATGATGAACTGGGGGCGTATACGCTCTTGTTTAATCAGAAGGACCCTGCCGTCATGGAGCGCTTTTGCCGACGTGTTTTACATAAAGCGGAGGAATATGACCGTCTCCACGACAGCTCGCTCTTGGAAGTCCTGACGATGTACCTGCAAATGAATGGCAGTGTGCAAAAGACGGCCGATGTCCTACATATTCATCGCAATACGGTCAACTACAAGCTCCATAAACTAGCAGATCTACTGGATTGCGACTTGTCTGATTTTTCCGTCCGGTTTACTTTGCAATTGGCCTTGATGATTAAAGAAATACGGTGATATATGCTGGAACACATAAATAATTATATCTTAACACGTAGAAAAAGTTAAACGTAAAAAGTATACTATCTTTGTAAACAGAAATCAACAGGCAGCGCCGCCAATGGGGAATTTCATCCGTTTCCTATGGCGGCGTTTTTTTACAAAGGAGGAGTTACTATGACGATGACAGGTACAGAAATTGAAGCAATGCATGAAAAATACGTAATGCAGTCTTGGGCGGTCCAGGGACAGCCTACAATTCCCGTTCAGCGGGCTGAAGGCATTTACTTCTGGGATTATGACGGCAACAAATACGCCGATATGTCATCCTTATTAGTTTGCTCCAACTTAGGTCATAGCAATCAAGCTATTAAGGACGCCATGCTGGAACAGATGAAATCCATGTGCTTCATGGCACCGGCTTATGCTACTGAAGCGAAATCAAAGCTGGCTAAGATGCTCGTTGAAGCGGCTGGTGCCGATACGTACCGCCGGGTCTTCTTCTGCAATGGCGGGGCTGACTCCAATGAAAACGCCATCAAGATGGCCCGCATGGTTACCGGGCGTACCAAGATTTTCAGTGCTTATCTGAGCTACCACGGCTCGACCTTGGGGGCTGGCAATGCGTCCGGTGACTGGCGACGGTTTGCTGCCGAACTGGGCGGGGCCAATGGTTTCATCCACTTCATGAATCCCCATATGTATCAGGATGGATACACCCGCGGCGTAGACGATGCCAAATGTACGGAAGTCTTTTTGAAGGCCTTGGAAAAGCAGATGCACTTTGAGGGGACCGATAACATTGCTGCCATCATCATGGAAAGCATCGTCGGTGCCAATGGTGTCATCCTGCCGCCGAAAGGCTATATGGAAGGCGTCCGCAAGCTCTGCGATAAATATGGGATTCTCCTCATCTGCGATGAAGTCATGGCCGGCTTTTGCCGGACCGGCAAGATGTTCGCCTGGCAGAATTTCGACATGAAGCCGGATATGATTACTTTTGCGAAAGGCGTTACCTGCGGCTACGTCCCCTTAGGTGGGGTTATCGTCAATGAAAAGATTTCCCAGTATTTTGAACATCATGTCCTTCAGTGCGGTCTGACCTATAGCGGTCATACCCTGGCCTGCGCTGCTGGTGTCGCCGCTGTCCAGTACTATCAGGATCACCATATTTGTGACCACGTCCGGAAGATGGGGAAGATCCTCGGCGATTTCCTGGACAAAATGGTCGAAAAACATGCCTGTGTCGGCGAAGCCCGTTGCATCGGGTTGTTCTCGGCTCTGGAAATTGTCAAAGATAAAGAAAAACGCATTCCCATGGTCGCTTATGGCGAAAAGAGCCCCATCATGCATACGATTATGGCTGAATTGAAGAAACGGGGCTTCTCGACATTCGGCCGGGAAAACAACATCAATATCTGCCCGCCCTTGATTATTACAGAAGAAGAATTAAAACAGTATCTGCCCATTCTGGATGACGTCCTGACCTGGGTCGATGAAAGGTATTGCGGTTAAAAGAAGATAAAAGAAGATAAAAGAATCTTTAAGGTGACAATGGCGTTGCTTCCCATTCCCCCGGGAGCAGCGCCCTTTTCTTTGCAGGAAAGGAAGAGGTCTTATGCAACTTATTTGTGCAATCGTCCGTCCCGAACGGGCACATGGCGTCGTAAAAGCCTTGGAAAACGGTGGTTATAATGCTTTCAGTGAATGGGGCATTACCGGCCGGGGCCGGCAGCGTGGTATCCAGGTCGGTCCTGTTTTCTATGAAGAAATGCCGAAACGGATGTTGTACATCGTCGTCCGCGACGAAGAAAAGGACGAAGTCGTTGATATCATCCTGCACAGTGCCCGCACCGGCGAAAGCGGATGCTCTGGTGACGGCAAGATTTTCGTCCAGCCCATTACCGAATCCTATACAATCAGTGATGATATTTAACCGGTAAGAGCTGCGAAAGGAGCGAGTATTATGAAGAGGTCAGAACGAACGGAATTGAAGAAATCCCTTAGTCCAGCGGCCATCTGGGCCGTCGCCCTGGGGTCGATCATCGGCTGGGGTTGTTTTATCCAGGGCGCAAACTGGACGGCCCGGGCTGGTGGTCCCCTGCCATTGATGATCGGTTTTGTCGTTGGCGGGATTTTGATGAGTATCGTCGGCAAGAGTTATTCCTATATGATAGCTAAATTTCCCGTTGCTGGCGGCGAATTTGCCTATGCCTATCAGGGCTATGGCAGGACGGCCTCTTTTATCTGCGGCTGGATGCTGTCTTTAGGCTACCTGTCCATCGTAGCTCTCAACGCGACGGCCTTGCCCGTCCTGGCGGGCTATCTCTTCCCGGGCATTTTTAATCAAGGTTTCTTATATACTATCGCCGGATACGATATCTATGCCGGGGAAGTCGCTTTATCCGTTTTTTTCATCATTCTTTTTGGGGCGCTGAATTATTTTGGAGCTAAATCGGTAGGTAACATGCAGCTGACCATGGTCCTCATCATGTGCGCTGCTGTCGTCATTTCCCTGATTGGTGTCGTTGGGACCGGCCATTTCCATGTAGAAAATCTGCTGCCTGCTTATGGTGAAGGGAAATCTTTTCTGGCCGGCTTTGTATCCATCCTGGCTTTGGCTCCTTTCCTGTATGTTGGTTTCGATTGTATCCCGCAGGCTGCTGAAGAATATAATTTTCCACCGCAAAAGGCAAAAATCCTCATTTCCTCGGCTTTGTTCGCTGGTGCCGTAACCTATGCCATTATGGCCCTGGTAACCGATGTTGTCATGCCGTGGACCGATATGATTCAGTTGACGACGCCGACAGGTGCTCCCATTAAATGGCATACCGGGGCGATGCTGGATATGGCTATGGGGACGGCTGGCGTTGCCTTTGTCGTCGTCGCCGTCTGCATGGGGATATTTACCGGCCTTAATGGCTTCTTCATGACGTCGAGCCGCCTCATCTTCTGCATGGCCCGGGCCAAGATGCTGCCGAAAATCTTTGCCAAGATTCACCCGAAATATAATACGCCAGGCGCTTGCATCATTTTCACGACGCTCGTCTGCGTAATCTGCCCCTTCTTTGGCAGGGAAGTCCTGAACTGGGTCGTCGATATGTGTTCTGTCGGCACGGCTTTCGGATATTTCTTTACCTGTGCCGGGGCCTATATCCTCATTAAACAGTACGATGTGCCCGATGATGTCAATCGTATTTCCAAGACGACGGCCATGGCAGGCTGCCTGATTTCTATAGCCATCCTGGGGCTGCTCATCATACCGGGATCGCCGGCGTTCATGTCAGTTCAGAGTTTCATTGCCTTGGGAATCTGGGTTTTTCTCGGCTTTTCCTTCTTTGCTTATTCCCGCAAGAATTTCAAGAACGTTTCTAAAAGGGAAATGGATTACCTCATCTTAGGGAACGTCCAGGTTCGCATGGGCCTTCGCAAGAATCGCAAACAGGAAGACCGTGTTGTCGGTCATTTAGTAGAATGTCACAATAATGGCAGTCATTAAGGGGGAATTTATCTGTGGACCTATGCACAGCCCGTGACCATTACTTTTGGGGCGGGAACCGTTAAAGAAATCGTACCCTTGGCACGTAAACAAGGATGGAAACGTGGAATCATCGTGTCGACACCGCACTTTGTCAAAAATGGCTTCGTAGACCGGTTATTACAGCAAGGGGCCGGCTTGATTACCGATGTTTTTTCCAATATCACACCTAATCCAGAAGTAAACGACGTTGACGACTGCGCCGCCGTGATGCGGAACTGGAAGAATGATTTTGTCATTGCCATTGGCGGCGGCAGCGCCATGGATTTAGCCAAAGCAGCGGCTTCTGTGTGCCAGACAAACGATTCCATCAGGGATTATCACGGGACGGGAAAAGCCCTGCCCGCTGCTCATCTGCCACTCATTGCCGTGCCGACTACCGCTGGGACTGGCAGTGAAGTGACATCCGTTGCCGTCCTATCTGATAAAGACCGTCATAAAAAAGGGCCTATCGTGTCCCATAATTTCTTTCCTGACTACGCTGTCGTCGATCCGGAACTGACTTATGATATGCCACCTTACTTGACAGCATGTTGTGGCATCGACGTTTTGTCTCATGCGCTAGAAGGGTATTGGAGTATCCATCATCAGCCAGTCTGTGATGCTTGTGCCATCCACGCGGCATCCCTGGTATTCCGGTACTTGCCGCGGGCTTGCCGTCAGCCAGATGACCGGGAAGCACGGGAAAAACTCTGTGAAGCTTCGGTCATCGCCGGTTTGTCCTTTACCCTGCCCAAGACGACGGCGCCGCATGCCTGCAGCTTTCCCTTGACCAATCGTTATGGCATACCTCATGGTGAAGCTTGCGGCCTGACCTTGGATTACTTCACCCGATTGAACGGAAAACACGATTTGCGCGTCCAGATCTTGGCCCATGATTTGGGCTTTGCTGACAGCGAAGCTTTGGCTGATGCAATCTCCAAGTTGAAAGAAGAAACAGGGCTGCGCTTCAGCCTGAAAGACCTTGAATTGAGTGAAAATGAGATGGCATCCCTGGTGACGGCCAGCCATCATCCCAATATGGACAATAACCCGTATCCTGTCACAGATGATATCCTTTACGATCTTTACCAAAAGTTAGTCAGTGCGTGATGTGGTATAATGGGGGAAACGAAAGGAGGGATGCGGCCCGTGAGCGATAATATTACGATTCGGTCAGCCTGTGGAGATGATGCGGCAGCTTTGGCCCGGATTTACGCACACTATGTGGAAAAGACAGCCATTACGTTTGAATACACCACGCCGGATATGGCGGAAATGGAACGGCGCCGCCAAGAAATTTCGCGGCACTATCCCTACTTGGTTGCCGAAATAGACGGCAAGGTCATCGGTTATGCCTATGCTCATGCATTCTATGGCCGTGAAGCCTATGCCTGGTCCGTTGAATCGAGCATCTACGTCGATGTAAACGCCTGTAAACACGGCATTGGCCGCAAGCTGTACGAGGCCATGGAAGAAGAATTGAAATTCATGGGAATACTCAACATCAACGCCTGCATTGCCGTACCCCGTGATGATCAGGACCCGTATGTCACCAACGGCAGCTTGAACTTCCATAAACGCCTTGGCTACACCCTGGTCGGCCGTTTCCACAACAGCGGCTACAAATTCGACCGTTGGTATGACGTCGTCTGGATGGAAAAAATGATCGGCCCCCATACCATTCATCCCCGATTTCCGGCAAAAAAATGAGACCCTTTTCGCTTTATAGTTTGTGGCATGGAGTTTGTAGGGAGAGGGGGATTTGGCAGTCATGTGCAACTTAGGAGAAGGAATATACGAAGATGGCCTGATGAAAGGCAGGGAAGAAGGTAAAAAAGAAGGTAAATTGGAATTTGCTCTCGAATCGTTGAAAGATAGAATGTCCTTGGAAAAAGTGGCAAAGTATAGCAAATTATCATTGTCCATGATTGAAAAACTGGCTAAACAAAATAAATTGATTTAGGAGCAGTTGGATGTATGATGTTTGAAGCGATAGCTTTCAACTTCAAACGCAAAAAGAGGCTGTCGCATATGCGACAGCCTCTTAATTTTTTGGAGCCACTAATAGGATTCGAACCTACGACCCTCTCATTACGAAGAATAACATAATAAAATTGGTTGACAATACGGCATGAATTACTATTCATTTGCACTTTAACGGAAATCGGCTGTAAGGCGTTTTTATTCAAAGGGTAGATAAATTACCCATGAGGAAAAATAAAAGTGGCTTAGAACCGATTTTAGAGGGAAGCATTAAAACATTTCCCCATCTTTGGTGAGATTCTCATTTTATAGAGTATCTGTAGTATGTCCGTCTATGGTAACATTCTTTTTATATTTCATTGTTTTTTTTTGCCCTGTGAAGCGTCTGAGAGCGTTTTTTAGGCGTTCTAATTGATTCTAGGTATAAAACCATTGGACAGAAAATAACTTTCGTAAAATGCCTACTATTTGCCCTTTTATTTTATTTGAGTATTGCTTAGGTCTTCTGATACCTAGAACGGGTGTTAGCTCAAAATATCGTCAACAGGTATGCTTATTTTATAATTTTGACTATCTATCAATCCTCTTGAACGTCAAAGTATAGCCTAGTACGTTCAATATTGTTTCAAGGTCACGGACGGTTATAGAACCACGCCTAAACTTATCATGAAGACCATTATATGACATGTTGGCCGCTTCTGCTACGTCTTTTAATGTATAGCCCTGTTCAGATGCAAGGGCCTTTATTTGCTCTTTCAGATTCATGATAGACAACCCCTTTTGATGGTTTGATATTGTCATGATTATAGCATATAAGGGGCATATAAGGGCTTTTAAACCTTGACAACACGTGAAAACAAGTGTTAATATGAAAGAACAAGATAACACGTGAATACACGTGCAAATAAAGGGGGTAAGGTATTATGACTAAAGACGTTGAAAAAATGGGAACGGTTGATGATTCTGCCTATCTACAGGCTATCCGCTCATCGTTTGTACATAATCTTGTACAGAAGGGCTTAAACTATGCTGTATCGAAAGACGACTTTATGAAACTATCGGAGCAGAAACAGGCGTTGCTTGAACAGGCTTTAGATAGTGGCTCGCTTGAATTAGTATCAGCGGTTGACGAACAATTAATTTCTATTATTGCTAAAGCCATCTATGCAAAGGCTGTTGAGGATTGCAAGACTTATACGGAGTCGTTGCGGTTCATTGAAAAGTATGACAATGTTGACGATATACTAGACAATGATTCAATGCAGCTTTATGTAGATGCTTGACGGTACATAAATTAGCCCCCATGAGAATATCATGAGGGCTTTTCTTTATTCCGCTTCTTTATTCGCTCTATAGGCCCTTACGGCTCTTATTATGGTACTCTTTGATAATCCTGTCATTTCAACGACTTCCCTGTATGAGTGGCCTTCATTGATGAGCTTGACGGCGTTGTCTGTACGTTCTTTCTTGATACGAGGACGGCCCTCTTTAAAGCCTTCCTTTGTTCTTGCAATAGCTTTACCTGCTTGCGTTCGTTCAACTATCATATCACGTTCGAACTCGGCAAAGGCTAGTAGGATATTGAGCATTAGTCGGCCTATGGTGGTGTTGTCGACCTGTCCCATGTTGAGGATATTAAGAGAAACACCACGTTTCAATAATGCCTTTGCTAGCTTGCTTCCATCACCTGCCGACCTTGCAAAGCGGTCAAGCTTGGTTACTACCAATGTATCGCCGTCTTGTAGCTTATCAATTAGTTCTTTGAATTTAGGCCTATCCATGGTCGTACCTGTATATTGTTCTGCCACGATTTCTTGACAGCCTGCCTTTTCCAATTCTTGACGCTGTTCATCAAGGCTATTCCCCGTTCGTTCCTGTCCTGCCGTACTTACTCTTGCGTATCCGTAAATCATAAAAATCAGCCTCTTTTCTGTTATCGTTTTGATACTAAGATTTGACACCTTATCTATGCTTATTATACGTCAGATTTCCATTGGTGTCAATACTTAACAGTTTAGACACTGAATGATGTAATGAGCAGGACTATAAGACACGCAACTACTTTTTCGTCAAAGGATGGGAATATCATATCAAAATGGCTTAACCATGCGATTTATGTATTATCAATTACATTCTCAATAACGATAAATAAGCTTGTGTAATGGTAAAACACATTTGTTCTTACAAGGATGCGGATTCCAAAAGGGAATTTATATGAGCGATACATGGCGGCATTACCTTTACTTATTTTGCGCCCCAATTTTGTCATACATAAAATGAATATAAGCTTGGTTTTCATTTAAAATAAGCATAAATAAATTACTTCAAATTGGTTTCAAAAATGGCAATGTTTGGCTATATAGTGAGGGGTAAAATTTTCCTCTTAGGGTATGCAATGCCCTTAATCATTGCAGCTAATTACTTTCATGGTAAGGACTGCGATGTTTAAAAGCATTGTGGCCCTTTTTTTGTTGCTCATTTTTATTACAGAAAGGGAAAACCATGGAAGTAATTAAATTTTCGTTGGATTTATCTGATTTTAACCGCAAGGATTGGAAAGAAGATATTGAATCAACGGCCCTTTGGTTACATGACTTCTTGAGTCGTGATATCAGATATAACAGAGAACATGAGTTTGATAAGGTAAAAGATTTTGATTTTGCTTATACAATCAATGGTCGATATAGGCGAGCTGTTGTTTTTATCAAGTCGGAAGCACCTAAAATAAACTTACGAGTCTTTCAGTGGTATTGGGCAGGAAAGCTTAAACATAAGTGGGCTTCCTCCGTTATTCCTAATTGGGGTCGTATTCCTCTTGATGTAGGCCATTATGTACTCAAAAACGGCCAATGCAATCAGTAAGGGTGTTTGCTATTGGCTAATTTAAACCTTTATTCCGTCGATTTAAGCTTGTGGGAAAGTGCTGAATACTTGACTTCACAAGGAAAATCTTTAGAACAGGTAACACGCAAGGACTGGGAAGGCATGATAAAGGGCCTGTATGATTGGATACGAGGCTTGCAAAGGGCAACAGGTACAAGGATGACGAACGATAAACGCTTGAACAAGCTCATGTACGCTTATGGAAAGCGTAGGCCGTTGAAATTCGTCTTGCTTACGGTTATCAGTAAAAGCCATAAGAAGCGGTTAAAACAACATTTATCAGATGCAGCTTATCATGCTCATGTCTTGGTATATGGCTATAAAGTGTCTGTGGTTGTTGGTCTGATTAAGCACTATTGGGCAAACATAAAAGGCTATGCTAAAAGCGAAAAGGCGATACACGATATAAAATGTTATGATGACGGTAAACTGGCCTATAATCTTGCTCAAAAGGACATTAAGCCAAAAGTTTGTGTAAGTCCTGTTCTTACTACCGATGATTTAAACGCCATGTATTATGGTGAGTTTGCCAGCCTTGAACGATTCAACAAAACAAAGCGGATTGAAACAGAGGGCATTATAAAAGCGATACAGTTGTACGGAAAAATACTTGTTAAAAACGGTTATTCTGCGAGCGTAAAAGGTCGTTGGTTAGCAGGCATAAAAAGCTGTAAATCGCATGAATAAGCCACTTATCAAGCATAATAATATTTAAGTCGGTAAATGAATGTTCTTCTATTATTATCTCATTACTGGCTTCACAAATTGTTGATAAATTCGTGTTTTATAGCCTTATAACTAATCACTATAAGGGCTATTCAAAGATAACTAAACATCAAGAAAGGTATTCAATGTAAGGGCAATATGGTATGATTGAGTCATAGTAATCATGTCGTATTGTCCTTTATTGATAGAAGGGATATATATGACAGATAAAGAAATGCTACAAGCTATGAAAGAGGTGTTGGCAGACCATGGGCCACATTATGAAGGGGATGAACGATTATTAACGGACTACATGGAACATTGGCTTGAATCAAAGCATGGTATAGACATTAGTCAAAAGACGTATGAGAATTACGAAGGAAGATACAGGAACTATATCAAACCATTCTTTCAAGGCAAGGTTATGACAGCGGTTAAGGTTGACGATGTGGACGATTTTGTAAAGTATTTGCTTACTACAGGCGTCACAAAAGGAACTGTTCATGATATTGTAAGGGTGCTTTCCATTGCCTACAATGATGCCATGAAAAGGGAAGTCGTTCCCAAGAATCCATGCAAGTACGCAAGGCTTCCCAAAATTAAGAAAAAGAGTACAAGGCCAGCTATATCAGAAGGTGAGGTAAAGGCCTTATATGAAGCGGCTAAAGGCCATCGTCATTGGATTGCCATTCCTTTATTACTTATGACGGGGATGCGAAAAGGCGAATTATTGGCCTTGCAATGGTCGGATTTATGGCAAGATGCTAACGGTCATTGGTATATCCATATTGACAAAGAAGTATCCTCAACAAAGGCCAATGTCATCGAATACCATACGAAAACAGAGGAAAGCTGTAGGGACGTAGCTATCCCCGACGGCTTATATTCTTTACTCATGGACTACAAAGAAAACACGCAAGGAGCAGGCTTTACATTCATCATAGCACAACGTAGGGTTGATAAATGGGTAAGTTCTAGGAACTTTGATAAAGAGTTCGCTTCATGGCGTGAAAAGGCAGGAATAAAGGGTAAAATAACAATTCATTCCTTCCGTCATACCTTTGCGACTATGGCTGTCATGCTTAATATGCCAACAGAGGCAATCAAAAAGCAGGCAGGTTGGACAAGTGGACGCATGGTTGAGTATTACACGGATAGCGTTCAATCAATGCCCTTAAAGGCGCAATGTGCTAAAGCCATGGGGGAACAGATGACACACATTTTTAGCTAGGCTAGGTTTATTAGTGTATAAAAAAAGAACCCAACCGTATAAACGATTGGATTCAAGGGTTTTGGAGCCACTAATAGGATTCGAACCTACGACCCTCTCATTACGAATGAGATGCTCTGCCAGCTGAGCTATAGTGGCAAGTACTCTTATATTATATTCACGAGGCCTATAGTTGTCAACACTTTTTTTAAACTTTTCTGATTTTTTTTGAAGAGGCATTGTGGCGTGTGAAAACAGCCCCCGCTGGGGAAGGAGGACCTGGTGGGGCTGTTTCCGTGATGATTGTGAAAGGGTTTAGGTTGTAGTTGGTGAGGTGGTTCTACTGACCTATCTATATTATATGATACAATAATAAGAAATTTCTTGGATTAGGTGACTAATTACGGATATTTTGTTACCAACACCCGTATTGGCAGACGAATGGAAATTATTTTTAGTTTTTTTGGAAAATGTGTTGACAAGATGGGAAACGTCTGGTAGGATACATAAGTCGTCGCGATGAGGCGATGACAACGATGACCTTTGAAAACTGAACAATGAACTGAATGAACGCCAACGTG
>ERZ772858.1306-NODE-1306-length-25816-cov-18.456737_pt1 | contig 25816 bp, 24 predicted proteins | sample MGYA00512136_ERZ772858 | MGnify/ENA primary metagenome ERZ772858 (study PRJEB29015, sample SAMEA2737726) | human gut metagenome | biome: human gut; feature: human-associated habitat; material: faeces | place: China | collected 2012 ...
TGGAAAGAGAAAAATGCTTTACCGTCTTCTTATAAAAAATTTTATATTGCTGTCCATATTGGTTTTTCTTTCTCTTTCCCTGAATTATGTCACAGTGGCTCTTGTTAATGATGGGATTATAAATTTCTTCTTTTGCTAAGATTTTATCAAGCCATTCTGCCATGTCAGACAGACTGTAATTATTAGTAAATGGTCTGGATAATGCATGTGATCTCTCCATAAACTTCAAAATTTCTGTTCCTTACAAACTTCGATTTACATGTCTCAATTATACCACAATGATACTATTATAAAAAATTAAAAATCCCGGAAATCCGCTTACCTGCAGATTCCGGGATTTTATAATTACATATGATGTGCCACATCTATTCTGATAAGTGCCTTCCTGAGTGCAAACTCTGCTCTCTTTACATCAATCTCTGCTGTGTGGTTTGAAAGGCGCTGCTCTGCCCGCTCCTTTGCGGCCTGTGCGCGGTCTATGTCTATCTCATCAGGCCACTCTGCAAGCTCTGCTAGAAATGTGACCTTGTCTCCAAGTATTTCCGCAAAGCCTGAATGGATTGCGGCTATTTTCTCCTCGTCGCCATTATGGATAGTCACGATTCCCGGTGCAAGCACTGTCGTGAGCGGTATATGGTTTTTGTATACACCAATCTCTCCGTTTTGGGTATTGAACTCGAGGAAATCTGTCTCTCCCTTGTAGAACACCCTGTCCGGTGTGATTATTTCTATGTCAAAAATGTTATCTGCCATGAAATCACCTCACATTACTGCATCTTGGCACGGACTTCATCTATGCTTCCGACGTTTAAGAAATAGCTCTCCGGTACATCATCATGCTTTCCTTCGAGTATCTCCTTAAAGCCTCTGATGGTCTCGGCGATAGGCACATATTTGCCCTCGAGTCCTGTAAACTGTCCTGCTACGAAGAACGGCTGTGACAGGAAACGCTGCACCTTACGTGCACGGCTTACTACGAGCTTATCCTCCTCTGAGAGCTCATCCATACCGAGGATTGCGATGATATCCTGCAGCTCCTTGTACTTCTGGAGTATCTCCTGGACAGCGTGTGCCACCTCAAAATGCTCCTGTCCCACGATACGCGGATCAAGTATACGCGATGTGGATGCCAGCGGGTCTACAGCCGGATAAATACCAAGCTCTGCGATAGAACGCTCAAGTACTGTCGTGGCATCGAGGTGTGCGAAGGTAGTCGCCGGTGCCGGGTCTGTAAGATCATCTGCAGGCACATATACGGCCTGAACCGATGTGATTGAACCGTTCTTTGTTGATGTGATACGCTCCTGAAGAGCTCCCATCTCTGTCTGCAGTGTCGGCTGGTAACCAACGGCTGAAGGCATACGTCCTAAAAGCGCTGATACCTCTGAACCTGCCTGTGTGAAACGGAAGATATTGTCCACAAAGAGAAGCACATCCTTGCCGCCTCTGTCACGGAAATACTCTGCCATTGTAAGTCCTGCCAGGGCAACTCTCATACGTGCTCCAGGTGGCTCGTTCATCTGTCCGAACACCATGGTGGTCTTGTCGATAACACCTGACTCCTTCATCTCGTAGTACAGGTCATTTCCCTCTCGTGTACGCTCTCCTACACCGGTAAATACTGAGTATCCACCATGCTGTGTAGCGATGTTGTGGATAAGCTCCTGGATGAGCACCGTCTTTCCTACTCCGGCACCTCCGAAGAGTCCGATTTTTCCACCCTTCTGGTATGGGCAGAGTAAATCTACAACCTTTATTCCTGTCTCAAGCATCTCCTGCGATGTAGCCTGCTCCTCAAAGCTAGGCGCAGGTCTGTGGATTGCCCATTTCTCCTCTGTCTGTGGAGGCTCAACCTCATCGATAGGCTCTCCGAGCACATTGAACATTCTTCCAAGTGTATTCTCCCCCACCGGCACAGAAATAGGTGCTCCTGTTGCGATAGCGTCCATGCCGCGGACGAGACCATCAGTAGGTCCCATGGCGATACATCTGACTGTATCGTCGCCCAGATGCTGTGCAACCTCAACGACCAGCTTTCCGCCGTTTTTCAGCGGCACCTCGACTGCATCGTTTATCTCAGGCAGATTACCCTCTGAAAACTTGATATCCAGAACGGCACTGATAACCTGTATGATTTTACCTACATTTTTATCTGCCATTTATAGTTTCTCCTTCTTTTTTAATTCATATGATACGCTTGCCTTTTTGGCCATTCACAGACACACATGCCTGCCTTCCCATGACCGGATATGCATGTATCACTCTATCGCATTAGCTCCTGCAATTATCTCAGTAAGCTCCTGCGTGATTGAGCCCTGACGCGCTCTGTTATATTTCAATGTCAGATCACTGATCATATCCTCTGCATTGCTCGTAGCAGAATCCATCGCCTGCATTCTGGCTCCGTTTTCACTGGCAAATGACTCCACCAGTGCTCCGTAAAACAGGCTTGTCACATATTTTGGAATAATAAGCTCCAAAGCCTCCTCCGGATTCGGTTCAAAATTCATGAGAATATTGGAGTCCTCTTTCTCATCTGCCCCGCTCTCATCCAGCTCCACCGGCAAAAGCTTTATGAGCTTCGCCTCCTGTGTAACTGTGTTTTTGAAATGGGTATATGCGAGATAAATCTCCCCCACCTGACCGTCTGTAAATGCCTTTAACACTCTTTTGCAAAGTGCCGCAGCATCCTCGTAGGTCGGGTCCTCCATCATCTCCGATGCACTCTCAACTATATGATAGCCTTTTGACGTAAGCAACTCCTCGCCCTTTGCTCCCACAGCGTATATGTCGAGTTCTTCTTTTTTGAAGTCTCCATGTGTGATGAGCTTTACTATATTGCTGTTGTATCCGCCTGCCAGTCCGCGGTTTGATGTCAAAACGACTACCGCCTTCCTTGGCGAATCACCGGCCTTTAAGTATGGGTGCTCCAGATTGCCGCTCTTTGCAAGCATTGAGCTTACTGTCCTGTACATATAGTTGAAATACGGATCTGTTGCCTCCGCATGTGCTCTCGCCTTTTGCAGCTTGACGGTAGAAACGAGCTTCATGGCCTTTGTGATCTGCTGAGTACTTGTAATACTGCTTTTTCTGCGCTTTATGTCTCGCATCGAAGCCATTTTACCACCTGCCTTCTACTAATATCCAACCGTCTAACGGAACTGCTTTTTGCATTCCTCGATTGCCTTTATAAGTGCCTGCTCAGTATCATCGTCCATCACCTTTTTCTCCCTGATTGCTTCAGGAATCTCAGGATATCTGGTATCAATGAAATCAAACAGATCTGCCTCGAATCTTAAAATATCCTCGATTTTGATATCGATAAGATACTTCTTTGTCGCAGCGTATATTATGATAACCTGCTTCTCTACAGGCATCGGCTTGTACTGCGGCTGCTTTAAAATCTCCTTGATTCGTGCTCCCTGTGCGAGCTGCTCTGCTGTACTTGCATCAAGCTCTGAGCCAAACTGTGAGAACGCTGCAAGCTCTCTGTACTGAGCCAGCTCTACTCGGATAGGTGCTGCAATCTTTTTCATTGCCTTTATCTGTGCCGAGCCTCCAACTCGTGAAACTGAAAGTCCGGCATTTATGGCAGGTCTGAAGCCCGCGTTGAACATCTCTGTCTCGAGATATATCTGACCGTCTGTGATTGAGATAACATTGGTCGGGATATATGCCGATACATCACCCGCCTGTGTCTCAATGATAGGAAGGGCTGTGAGTGAGCCTCCACCCAGCTTGTCTGACAGTCTCGCTGCTCTCTCCAGAAGCCTTGAATGGAGATAGAAAACATCTCCCGGATAAGCCTCTCGTCCAGGCGCTCTCTTTAAGAGGAGTGAAAGTGTACGGTATGCTGCTGCATGCTTACTGAGATCATCGTAAACTATGAGCACATCCTGTCCGTTTTCCATCCATTCCTCACCTATAGCGCAGCCTGAGTATGGTGCGATATACTGTAACGGTGCAAGCTCTGATGCTGTCGCAGCCACTACTGTCGTGTAGCTCATGGCTCCGAACTCCTCGAGCTCATTTACTATGGATGCAACCGTAGAAGCCTTCTGACCGATAGCTACATAGATACATTTCACACCCTGTCCCTTCTGGTTGATGATGGTATCTATCGCGATAGCCGTCTTTCCGGTCTGTCTGTCTCCGATAATAAGCTCTCTTTGTCCTCGTCCTATAGGAACCATTGAGTCAATAGCCTTTATACCTGTCTGAAGCGGTGTATCTACTGACTTTCTCGAGATAACTCCCGATGCTACTCTCTCTATCTGACGATATTTTTCCGACTGGATAGGTCCCTTTCCGTCGATTGGCTGTCCGAGTGCATTTACTACTCGGCCGAGCATCGCATCGCCTACCGGCACCTCTACCACTCGTCCTGTGGTCTTAACTGTATCTCCCTCGTTGATATTGCGCTGCTGTCCAAGTAAAACAGCACCGACATTGTCCTCCTCGAGGTTTAATACCATTCCATATACTTCCCCTGGAAATTCCAAAAGCTCTCCCTGCATCGCATTCTCAAGACCATGAATACGTGCGATTCCGTCTGCCACCTGAATGACTGTTCCTACATCAGCGACTTCGAGCTGGGAAGCGTATCTTTTAATCTGCTCCTTTATTACTGAGCTGATTTCTTCCGGCTTTAGATTCATGGAGCGCATTCACCTACTTTCAATTGTATTTTTGTCAAATCGCGGGTGAGTCTTTCTAATCTGCTGCTGACAGATGAATCCACCACTCTGTCCCCGATTCTGATTTTCATACCGCCTATGAGCGCGGTATCCACCTCAAAATGCATCTCAAATTTCACGTATTTTGTCGTGTCAAGAAGTCGTTTCTCCACAGCAAGCTTCTGCTCCTTTGACAGCTCAAATGCAGATGTGACGTATGCTGTTCCGATATTTTGGTACTCCTTGACTCTGTCAAGAAAGTAGTCGAAGACTAAGGTAAGCTCTTTGTAGTGATTCTTTTCTATAATCATTCTCATAAGCCCTACCAGCTCCGCTGAAACTCTTCCCCCAAATATTTCTTCGATGATTCTGACCTTTTCTTCTTTATCAATCTGCGGATGATCCATCAGCTTTGAGAGGTCATCATTTGCAGCAATGATTTCCTTTACTGCTGTTACCTCGTCAGACAGGCCGGATAGCCTGTTGTCCTCAAGGGCAGCCTCAAACAATGCATCACCGTATACCTTAGATACTAGCTTAGCCATGTTGATTCTCCCATTTCCTTAAGTGTCTCTTCAACGAGTGTATCCTGAATGTCTGTGGTGATCGAAGCTGCGACAGCCTTTTGTGCCATAAGCGATGCTATCTGTATCATCTCCTGCTTCATATCATCCATGGCATGCTTCTTCTCAAGCTCTGCCTCTTCTCTGGCTCTCTTTATGATGCGAGAAGCCTCTTCCTTTGCATCATCCACAATCTTGTTCTGGTTTTTAAGCGCCTTCTGTCTCGCCTCTGTGAGAATAGCCTCGGCCTCTTTATCAATATCCTTAAGCTTTCCCTCGTACTCTGCCTTTAGTGCTGCGGCACTTTCCTTGTCAGCAATAGCTGTGTTTATATCGCTTTCTATCCTGTCCTGCCTGTCCTTTAACAGCTTCCTTGCAGGGTTGAAAAGCAGATACGACATCAGCATGAAAAGGAAAAATACTGCAACTGCCAAAAGTACTGTATCAAAGAGCAACTGCGCATCCAGATTAAACAAAAATGTATATCCCTGTGCTAACAACTTTTACTCTCCTTTCCGTTGGCTGTATCGCCGCACGGTAATCCTCTGCGGCAAACCGTAATATACTATCCGAGCGGATGAACGAAAAGTAAAAGTAATGCAACAACGAGACCATAAAGACCTGTTGTCTCTGCAACCGCCTGTCCTAAAAGCATGGTTGACATAATCTGTCCTCTTGCTCCCGGATTACGTCCTACGGCAGCTGCACCATGTCCTGCTGCGATACCCTGTCCAACACCAGGTCCGATTCCGGCGATAACTGCCAAACCTGCACCGATTGCTGAGCATGCTCTGATTAAATCCTGTCCATTGATATCCATAATTGAATCCTCCTAAAAATACATCTTATAGTTTTACTCATCCGTCTCACATGCCTGTGTAACGTATGTCATTGTCAGCATACAGAATACATATGTCTGAATTGCTCCTGAGAACAAATCAAAGTATACATGCAGTACTGACGGCCACGCTATGGCTATAAACCTTAGCAGACCATATACCAGCGCCATGATAACAGTTCCTGACAACACATTGGCGAACAAACGCAATGATAATGAGATAGGAATTGCAATCTCACTGATAATGTTGATTGGCGCCCATATAGGCAGCCACGGCGGCAGTGGTGAACACATACCGGTCCAGATATCCTTTGCGCTTTGATGCTTAGCCTTATTGAATCTGATCATGAAAAATGTAATAAGTGCAAGCGCCAGTGTGGTTCCGTAGTCGGCTGTCGGTGGTCTTAAACCAAACAAGCCTGAGATATTACTCATCAGTATAAATATAAAAATCGTGCTGATGTAGTTTACAAACCTCGGAGCCCACTTACCCATGGTTCCCTCAACCATCTTGTCGAGCATCTCTACGATGAGCTCGATGATATTCTGAAAGCCGTCCGGTACTTCCTTTGCTTTTTTAAGCTTCCTGTTTGCCACTATAGCGAATATGACCATAATGGCCATCACTATGAGGATACAGGCATGCGATGTGGTAATCCAGACCTCCTGACCGAATACCTTTATCGAAAAAATACCATGGATCATAAAGTCGATATTGTCTGCGTTACTTTCCAGTAAAATCGCCTGATTCACATTATCACCTCCTCCTTATTAAGTTTACCTGCTGTTTTGCTACTCTGTCTCCATTTCGCCGGCGGAAGATGCATCACTTCTCCCGGAAAATCTGTCTGTCACCTTCATAAATAAAGGCTGTAAATACGCTGAAATCTTGAGTCCCAGCATACCGACAAAGGCCATTATCAGATTTCCAAAATCAAATAGTCCCAATATAAATAACAGGACCGCAACAACAATATACCTTAAAAGTGATTTTGCTACGATCCTGCGATTGGCATCCTTTTGTCCATATATGGCGGTCGCGTCATATATGACTGTGGCGATATTGACAGCTATACCAACAGCTATCGCTATCCCATACCATAAGCCGATAGAATATGAAATTTTGTCTGTGACAAACCATACCCCAATAAGCTGCACAACAATCCCGTAAAAAACTATCCCAAATACAAGTCCCGGCAATGCGTCATTTATTCTTTTTAACATCCTTCTCTACCCTGCTAATACTGTCTGATATCTCTGTTTCCGTAGTACTCTGCCTGCCCGGTGTCTGTCTGACGGCTCTGCCATCATCCTCCGGCTTCAGGAATTTTTGAACCATGCGGTATATATTGTTTGCCCCCGCAAATGCTCCAAGGAAAAACAATGGAACAGTTACCCAGTCCGCTCCGGTCTTTTTCCCAATCCACACACCGGCCAGTGTGCAGAGAAATATCGGCACAATCATGTTGATTCCAAACTGGAAAACCATGATAAGTGCATTCATTACCTCTTTCTTATTATCTCTTTTCATATACAAATTATTATATCATTTTTATTGCTTTTGTCTACATTTTTATGTGTAAAATGCATAAAAAATAAATGTGTTTCATGTCAAATCACGTCAATTTGACACAACAATTGCAGTATTATCACTTTTTCGGCGATTACAGCACAAGCGTCACCTCACGGTCAGTGTGCTCATACCTGCGAATTGTAACCCCCGCTGCCCTAAGCATCCTCTTTGAAGCTGTCACGCTGGCCGTGCCCTCGTATTTGTCACAGTCGTAGACTACTTCCCTGATGCCGGACTGTATGATTGCCTTAGCGCACTCATTGCACGGAAACAATGTGACATATATGGTCGCTCCCTCAAGGCTTCCGCCCCTGTAGTTTAAGATGGCATTGAGCTCGCTGTGTGTAGAATAGAAATACTTGTTATCCTCTCCCTCTCTGGCCCAGGTGAACTCATCATCTGAGCAGCCAAGAGGAAAGCCGTTATAGCCCATGGAGAGTATCTTGTGCTCCGGGTCCACTATGCACGCCCCCACCTGGGTATTCGGATCCTTCGAGCGCATGCCTGAAAGCATCGCTATGCCCATAAAATACTCATCCCATGAGATATAATCCTTTCTCTTTTCCGAAGCTCCCATATATACACCTCCATTCAATATGGTCTATCACACTGTCTGTTACTTTACTGTTTTATATCACTGTTTACACCTCAGTGCAACCTGCAGCTATTATCATCATTATTATTACTTGGTTCCGAAAATTCTGTCTCCTGCATCTCCGAGTCCCGGCACAATATATTTGTGCTCATTGAGATGATCATCGAGCGCTCCTATATATACATCCACATCAGGATGTGCCTCTGTGAGTCTCTTTACTCCCTCAGGAGCTGCAATTATGCACATAAAGTGGATGTTTTTCACACCGCGCTTTTTGAGCATATCAAGCGCTGCAACTGCTGAACCACCTGTTGCGAGCATCGGATCTACCACAAATACCTCTCTGTTTGCGCAGTCTGCCGGAAGCTTGCAATAGTACTCGATAGGCTCTGCTGTCTCCGGGTCACGATACATGCCGATGTGTCCAACCTTTGCGGCAGGGATGAGCTCAAGCATGCCCTCCACCATACCAAGTCCGGCTCTTAAGATAGGAACAACTGCAAGCTTTTTGCCCTTTAATTCCTTTACAGTGGCCTTACAGATAGGAGTCTCAATCTCCACATCTGTAAGCTCAAGATCTCTTGTTGCCTCGTAGCACTCAAGCATCGCAACCTCGCTGACGAGTGTTCTGAAATCCTTTGAACCTGTGTCGGTTCTTCTCATAATTCCAATCTTGTGCTGAATCAGCGGATGATCCATAACTACTACCTTACCCATAATATTTGTTCTCCTTTGTCTTATATTGTGTTATATTTGTTTGTCTTTTATGTATTTGCATTTAAGAGCTTTACCAGCTTCTTAAGCGTAGCCCTGAGGCTTTCATAGCACAGTCCGTAGCTTTGAAGTGTGCCACCGTAAGGGTCAAGTATCTCAAGCTCATCGCCCACATACTGTGAAAGCACAAAAACCTGCTCCGGGTCGATATCGGCAAAGCTTTCTATAATGCGCTCGCGCTGTGATGACTCCATGGTAAATACCATAGTACTCTCCGTGATATCCGATTCCTCAAGCTGCGTTGACACCATGCCCTCCGTGGAAATACCATTGCTTATGAGCACTGCCTCTGCCTTCTGATTGACCGGCTCCGGAAACTGGACAACAAGTCCTCTCGCCTCAATCTCCATCGGCACCTTGAGTACAAAGTCGTTCATGATGCCCTTTGCCATCTGCTCCCTGCATGTGCCGGTCTGTGCGACAAAAATGATTTTGTCATACTTCACATGTGTGTCTATCACCTGATGACCTGCCGCCTTTAGCATACGGTTCATGATGGCCTGTCCTATACGTGGTGTGGAGAAGCTCTCCGAGAAAATCACATCCACATCGAGCTCATCACAGTCCCTTAATATACGGTAAAGCTCATGGGCTATCGAATCCTCATCCGCCCTGCTTCCCATCGACAGGACAACATCTGCATCGTAAAACTGCTTTGTCTCCTCTGTCGCAATGACTGCTATCTTTTTGCCATCATCCCTGTGCGAAGCCACAAGCTCATTTATCTTTGCAATCACATGCTTTCTCGTACCGTCCACGATGACCATGTCAGCCTTTGGCGCATAGTGCTTGTACTTCATGCCGGGTGCCTTTGGCTTTCTCGTGTCATCTGCCGCTATGATTCCCGGATCTACGATAACCTCTTTGCCTAATACCTTTGAAAGCATCTGTGGTGTGATATAGCCCGGGCGCAGCACCATAGGTGTATCCTCTGTCAGGTCAATGATGGTGGACTCTATTCCTATGCCAACCGGTCCTCCGTCTATAATCATGGCTATTTTGCCGCTTAGATCCTCAGCCACATGTGCAGCCTCTGTAGGGCTAGGTCTGCCGGATGTATTGGCGCTTGGCGCCGCGATAAGACAGCCGCTTCTTCTTATGAGATCAAGCGCTATAGGATGATTCGGCATGCGCACAGCCACCGTGTCCATGCCGCCTGTTGTGGCATAAGGCACTGCATCGCCCTTCTCCACTATCATTGTAAGAGGTCCCGGCCAGAAAGCATCCGAAAGCTTCCTTGCATCCTCCGGCACTGTCTTTGCGATGCGCTCCAAATCCGAAAAATCTGATATGTGTACAATAAGCGGATTGTCCGACGGACGCCCCTTTGCACTGTATATCTTCTTTGATGCCTCCGGATCTAAAGCATCACCGCCAAGCCCATACACTGTCTCTGTCGGAAACGCTACAAGCTCACCGGCTGCAATCAAATCACCTGCCTCCTGCATGAGCTTATGGTCTAAATTGTCCTGATCTATTTTTATAATTTTTGTTTCCATTTTATATCCTCACCGCACATACTACAGTAATATACCATGTGCAAACACCAGTTTTTCTAAATAATCATGTGTTTTTATTGTAACACTTCAGAGCCACCTCGAAAGCAGGAACATCTGCTGCTTACATGTAAACATGATGTATCAGCTTTTGTTCTCAGAGGTTCTGAATTGTTTTCTATTTATTATACAATAGTAACAATAGCATTTCAAGTTTTACTCAATATTTAGTAATTTTTATATAAGATTGTGTAAAAGTAAGTACAATTTTATTTGGCATTGCATTATTCTGTGTTTTGTACTACAATGCAGATAAGCCAATAACGGCGAATAATGATCATTATTTTATAAGGAGGATTTCATTATGGCATACGTAATTTCTGATTCATGCGTTAGCTGTGGTACATGTGCTGGTGAGTGCCCAGTAGGAGCTATCTCTGCTGGTGATTCACAGTACGTAATCGATGCAGATTCTTGTCTCGATTGTGGTACATGTGCTGGTGTTTGCCCAACTGGAGCAATCAGCCAGGGCTAATTTTTAGCATACTGTAAGAAAGAAAGACGACCTGTTATGGGTCGTCTTTTTTATGTTGTAATCGTCTTTGTATTGTAATCATTTTTATACTGTAAGCGTTTTTGCAGTAATTATTTTTATAGTGTAAGCGTTGTCATGCATGCTCTACAGTCTCACCGGATTAAGCTCATGCGTATGCGTCTTGTCGCGCCCCTTCTTTCCCTTTGTGTCTACAGCGCTTATTTTTGTATCTGCAGGCATGTCCGCGTTCCTTTTCCTTGAAAAAAGCCCCTTTCTACGCAGATTTCCGCGTATGGCAGCGTCCAGCTTTTTATATCTCTCCTCCTGCGCGCTGTCTTGTTCGCGCATCAGATAGTTCATTTCCTTTAATATCCGCTCCTGCACATCAGTGGATATCTGCTGACTCAGCTCCTCATTGTTCAGTGCTATGGCTCTCCCCACGATATTGCTCATCAGCTCGCGAAACTCATCCATACGCTCATCTGCCGTGCGGCTTCGATATGTATGATTGTATCCCGGCAGTTCATCGTGATATGCCGGATTATACCCTGACATCTCCTGTTTCACCGTCTGATTTGTGATATTCGTGTAATTTACAGGCTGCACGGATTTTTCCATAGCCGCAGGATTCGGTGGATTTAATGGCTCACCCGGTGCATCCGAATGAAGCATATCGCGGATTGCACGAAGCTGATAGCCCTTCTCCTTGAGCTCCTTTATCCTCAAAAACTGTTTTATATTGTCTCTCGTATAGTATCTGTGACCAAGTTCATTTCTGGGCACATCAAGTCCCAGCTCATCCTCCCAGTAACGCAACACATGAGTCTCCACATCCACGGCGGCTGCCGCATCGGAAATCATGTAACGTACTTTCTCCAAATTGAAGTCCTCCTGTCTGAAATTATATTTTATTCGCTATACGCTTTTGGCACATCGAAAAGAACCAGCACTGCGAAAAAAGTTATATCGCTGTACTGGTTCAATTATAGCCTTGATAGAACTCTCATTCAATTGGTTTCGGTCGCAACTTTCGACATAAGTGCACCTTGTAGTCATCCTCAACTATAAGCTGTGCTGCTTTGTTGCTGTCATCTTTATCGGATGTTTTTTTTATTTCTTTATAGACCGTGGAAAATTTTTGGTTACCGTTCGCATCCGCCTGTGAGAATCGTTGTGATGTGAGTGGATTTAATCCCCTCTGTCACTGTCTGCAAAAGTATGCGGTATGTATCCTCCACAAGCTCACAGTCCGACGGTTCAATCCCAAGCTCTGCTGCTTTTTTAAGAATGAACCTGACCTTGTCATCATCATGCTCCACCGCATAGATGTCATCAAACATACCCGCATAGTATCTGTCTAAAAATCTGCGCTTTGCAGCTGTCTCGATTTTAGTGCCTGATGTGGTAAGCACATACAGCTTCGTGCCTTTTTCCTTTGCTTTCATGGCATACTCCTTTACCTGCATCACAGGGCGGCACCACTCATATGTGTCCTCACCGTGCTGCCTGCAGTAGTCTGCCCACTGCACATCTGACATACCTATCTGAAATTTTCCGTTTACCTTGTAGCACGGACTGCTTAAAGTGCCGTCTACGTCTATGAACATTGCCTGCATAGTACCTGCTCCTATATAGTTAGTTTATGCAGCTATAATAACATGATTAAATGGTCAAAAGGTATTTCGCCCCTCATTTATGATTAATCAGTGGAAATTTCCTTAATCCTACCTACTCATGTCATAATAGCGCGCATATATTCCATCCCGTGCCAAAAGCTCCTCGTGTGTGCCTCTCTCAGCAATGCCACAGTCAGCTACCACGAGAATTTCGTCCGCATTTCTGATTGTCGAAAGCCTGTGGGCAATTGTGATAGTCGTTCTGTCCTTTGCCAGCTCCTCAAGACTTTTCTGGATAAAGCGCTCGCTCTCATTGTCAAGGGCACTGGTTGCCTCATCAAGTATTAGCACAGGCGGATTTTTAAGGAACACCCTCGCAATGGAAATCCTCTGCTTCTGCCCTCCTGACAATCGGGTGCCTCTCTCACCGACAAACGTATCGTATTTATCCGGCAGTTCCATGATAAAATCGTGTATATTCGCCTTTTTGGCCGCATCTACAATCTCATCCATCGTCGCATCTGGTTTTCCGTAGGCTATGTTGTCCTTTATACTTCCGCCAAACAGATAAACATCCTGCGAAACCAGTCCAATCTGCGAGCGAAGGCTCTCAAGCGTGAGCTTTCTCACATCATTTCCATCTATTGTGACCCTGCCCTCTGTCACGTCATAAAACCGCGGAAGCAGTGAGCATATTGTAGTCTTTCCACTTCCTGACGGTCCAACAAGCGCAATTGATTTTCCTGCCGGTATCTCAAAGGATACGTGCGAAAGCACCGGTGTATCATCATCGCTATAGTGGAACGAAACATCCTCGTAACAGACATTTCCCTTTACATTTTTAAGCGGTTTTGCATCAGCAGCATCAACTATATCCGGCTCAGTTTCCACCACCTCTAAGAATCTTCTAAAGCCCGAAAGCCCCTTCTGCATCATCTCAGTCAGCTCTACAAGTATCTGGATAGGACTGATAAAGATACCTATATACAGCGCATACATAGCAAGGTCGGATGCCTCCATCCTTCCATGCGCTATCAGGAAACCACCGAATACCAGCGTAACAAGATACATCATCCCCTGGAAAAATGCATTTCCGCTCATAAAGCTTCCCATACATCTGTAATTTGCATCCTTTGAAATCAGGAAATTTTCATTGCTTCTGTTAAATTTTTCCTGCTCGATACGCTCATTGGCAAATGACTGCACCACCCTTATGCCCGCCAGAGTATCCTGAAGACTCGAATTAATATCACCGATTTTTCGCCTGTTATCCATAAAGGTTTCCTGCATTTTCTTATTCTGGCCATATGAAAATACAAGCATAAGCACCACAAGAATAAGCATAGGAACCGCAAGCATACGGTTTATCATAAACAGAAAAATGAACGAACCGATTATCTTTATAAGCGATATAAAAAGATTCTCCGGTCCGTGATGCGCAAGCTCCGATATATCAAACAAATCGGATACGAGCTTGCTCATCATCTGTCCTGAATTATTCTGATCATAATACGAAAAAGAAAGCTTTTCATATTGGTCGAAAAGCTCCTTTCTCATGTCGCGCTCCATCCTCGCTCCCATCATGTGCCCCGCATATGTCACATAATACCTGCACGCAGTCTGTATGATATATGCTACCAAAAGGCCTATTGTAATAGGAATCAGCGCAGAAATGATTTTTCCCGGTGCTCCTGCAAAAAGGGTTTTGGTCAGCGTGCGAAGCAGCTGCGGAAACGCCAGATCTATGGCACTGATTATTGTTGCGCAAAGCAGGTCTATGAAAAAGACTGCTTTGTAGGGTTTGTAGTATTTGATGAATTTCTTTAATGTTTGCATGGTGTTCTCCTGGGATGTTCTTTTTAAAACAATTTGTTTCTCAACGTACATCATTATATATAGGTAAACCTATATATGCAATAGGATAACCAATGAAAATCTCACCGAATATTAGTATAATCCAAAAAGAAGCACATGCAGCTTGCCACCCTATCACCATCATTGCGATACAAATGAGGCTGATCGGTCTCAAACTTATACACCTGTCCCCTATGGATTTCCTGCACATGGTCGTGACACTCAACTGTCAGCACACCGTCTGTGACTGTAAGATATTCGCGTGTTTTCTCGCCGTGCCCACCGCTTGTATACACGCCGCCCGGCTCCACGTCGATACGGTATACCTCGACCTCCCTTGAGTCCTCGTATGGGAAGCAGGTCCATACCCTGTACTGCCCCAAAAGCTCCTTTGTCGGGATCAGATCATCCGGAGATATGAACGCATAGTCTACTCTCGGCGGATCTATAAGTCTTTGAAACTCAATTCGCAGACCGCTTGTGATTTTACCAAGCACTCCGATAGATGGATTTGCTGTGCCCTTTTCTATCTGAGCAAGCATGCTTTTACTCACACCGGTCTGTTCCGCTACCTGGTCTAAGCTCATGCCCTTTGACTGGCGTATTCTTTTTAAATTTTCAGATACATTGTGTGACAGATAATCCATACTCATATCTCCGTTTTTGCATTTAATTTTCTAACTATACTGTTGATAATCATAAATGAGGGGCAAAATACCTTTTGACCCTCATATCATTTTATAAGTTTTACAGTGCCCTGCGATACAGCATCTCGATATCGCACTGACGTGAAGCCCTTGGATTGACAGCAATGTTGCCGCTCTTCATGGCATCGACAGCCATCGGCTCTATCCTGCTTTCTATCTCTTCCTTTGTGACTGTTCCGGTTTTGCTGGCATTGTTGATTGCGATGGTCAGATTCTCAGGGATTCCGATGTCTGTGCAAAGCTCCCTGATTGCATCTACAAGCATCATAGGCTCAAATTCGTCCGCATACGCAGGAAGCGGGCTTATATCATTGTAGATGGTCAGATACTTTCCATGATCTGCAAGTGCATTGTACTCTGCGATTACAGGAAGCAGCACTGCGTTTGCCACTCCGTGAGGCACATCGAAAAATGCGCTGACCGGATGGCTCATTGCATGCACATTTCCGAGCCTTGCAAATGAGAATGCTATTCCTGCAAAAAGCGAGCCTGTCATCATAGCTTCTGCAGCCTCGATATCGTTTCTGTTTGCTACAAATCTGCGGATATTTTTACCGAGAAGTGCCATCGCTTTTTCTGCCAGTGCATCAGAAAATGGCGATGCCGCTGTGGATACATACGCCTCCTCTGCATGGATAAATGCATCAATTCCGCATGCTGCCGCAACGCTTGCCGGTGCTGTTGTGATGAGCTCTGCATCTAGTATCGCATATTTTGGCAATATCTCGTAGCTGAATACTGTGAGCTTATAGTTTCTGCTATGATCTGTGATTACAGAGAATGCTGTCACCTCTGAGCCTGTTCCTGCGGTGGTTGGTATCGCAATGAGCGGTACGATTGGTCCCGGCACCTTGTGTGCTCCCTCATAGTCTGTGACGCTTCCGCCATATTTGGCAACCACACCCACTGCTTTTGCCACATCCATCGGTGAGCCGCCTCCAAATGCCACGATAAAGTCTGCGCCCGACTCCAGGTATTTTGCTGTGGCTTTCTCCACTGTTGTGACAGATGGATTTGCCTCTATATCTGTAAAAGTGTCTGCTTTTATGTCAGCTGAAGCCAGATAATCTGATACCTTTTTTACAAGTCCCATCTTCTCAAGATGCGGTCCTGAAATGATGAGTGCATGCTTACCTCCAAGCTTTTTAGCTATTTCCGGCAGCTTTGAGAGACTGCCCTTTCCCACTGTGATGTCCTGTGGCACCGAAAAATTAAATGTTTCCATATATAATCTGTCCTTTCTGTTTCCTAGCTTGCTTTCCTGGCAAGTACCCTGTCTATTGCAGCATCGATAACCTTATCCAGCTCAACCTCATCCGCCTCCGGCATAAGTGTTGCAGCATCCTCATCTGAGATGAGCTCAACAAGTGTACCAAATGACTCCTTGTATTTCTTTTTACAGAAGGCGAAAAATACCACGCCGAGCGCACACCATGCAAGCACGATGCCCCACTCCTGGGTGATAAGTGATCCGCCGCTTCCCGGTATGCAGTACATTGCAACCATGAAGCCTGACATGATGACCGCCATCGCTCCAAAGAACCTGTATGCGGGAACCTTGTAAGGTCTTGGCATATCCGGAGCCTTCTTGCGAAGAATAATAAATGAAAGAGCAACCATGCAATATGCCACGCAGCAGCCAAAGTTACCGGCATCACTGATCCATACGAGCATCTTTCTGCCTGCAAAAGGTGCAAGCATTGTGAGAGATCCGATGAGAATCAGTGCATTGATTGGTGTCTTGTGCTTTGGATGAAGCTTTGCAAAAAACTTTGGAATCATATATGACTCTGCCATTGAGTACATGGCACGCGAGCCACCGAGCAAAAATGAGTTCCATGAGGTTACGATACCGCACATTCCGCCGACTATTATAACCTTTGCCATTATCTTCGTATTGAAAGCGGCAGCCATTGCATCTGCTGTGACAAGTCCTGTTGCCTGCTCTGAATCAACAATTGCCTGTGGACCCATGACAAGACCTACCGCAACAATGACAAGTGCATAGAACACAACTGCCAAAACTACTGATAAAATAAGTATTGAGCCGATTTTCTTTGCCGGAACATTGATCTCCTCAGCCGCCTGAGGTATTACGTCAAATCCGATAAAGTAAAATGGTGACAGAGCTGCCACTCCGATAATTGCCTTTATGTTCAGACCTGCAGAGCTGCCTGCAAACATCTGTCCATCCAGGTTATCAACTGTTCCATTGATTACCGATGCAATTATCAACAAAATTCCTGCGCCACCAATAATACATGTGAGCACAGTCTGTAAAATCGCTGCTGTCTTTGCGCCGATAATGTTTATCATCATAATTAAAAATGCCACAACTATCGCCACAATAAGCCATGAAGCATAGATATCAAAGCCTGCTACCGTATACAGATAGCCCTTCAAAAAGCCCGGCCACAGATATGTGATGATTGTTGGGAAAGCGCACGCCTCAAAGCATGCCACACTGACATATCCAAGGATAATCATCCACGTACATATGAATGAGCCTGTCGAACCCATTGCCTTGTAGCTGAATACATGCTCGCCACCGCACTGAGGCATGGCTGCTGTCAGCTCCGCGTAGGTCATTCCCACGAAAAATATCATGATACCGCCGATTACGAAGCCGATTGCGGCACCGAGCACTCCGCCCTTTTCAATCCAGCCTCCGGTTGAGACAACCCAGCCCCAGCCAATCATGGCTCCAAATGCAATTACAAGTACGTCCCAGGCATTCAGGACTTTGTTAAATTCTGATTTTTTCTGTTCCATTACTTGTCACCTCCAGCTTCTGTCTTACTTTCATTCTCTATCACTTTTCTTGCCAGAGACTCAATAAGCTCCGCTGTGCCATCCACCCCTAACAGGCTGCTGTCTATAAGCATATCCCTGTTGTGTCTGTCGCCTCGGTTGCTTCCTGTCAGCGCCATATGACGCTTATGATAACGCTTATCCTTTTCAGTGATAAAAAGCTTTGCATCATCCTCCGACAAATTGTGGCTCTTCATTACGTTTTCAATCCTCACTTCATCCGGTGAATATATGAAAATACGTAAAATCGGTTTATGTTCCTTTAGTATATAGTCTGCTGAACGACCGATAATCACGCATGACTCACGGTCTGATAATTTTCTGATTATGGTTTTCTGGACGTGAATTGCACGCTCTGTGAGGTCTGCATATTTGGAGAAAGAGCCTCTGACATCACCCTCTGCACCTTTTCCGGCGATGGTGATACCTTCCTCAACCTTTTCCATGATATCCTTCGGAATACCGACCTCTTTTATGATTTCATCTACAGTATCCCTGTCATAAAATTTGATTCCCAGGTCTTTAGCAACCTTTTTGCCAATCTGGTTTCCTTTAGCGCCATATTCGCATCCTATTGTAATAACAAGATGTGCCATTTCGTTCCCCTCGCTTTTCTTATATACATATTTATCATATGTTGATATTGTTCAAAAAAGGGCGCACGAAGCTAATCGTGACGCCCTTGTCCTTTATAATTCAAGCCTTCTATGAAAGTGACTCAACAGTCTCCTTGATGATATCAAATGCCTTATCGCACTCTTCCTCACTTACGATAAGTGGTGGAACCATACGGATGATGTGGCTTCCGATTGCTGTGATAAGCATATGGCGGTCAAAGCAGCCATGCTTTACATCTACACCTGAGATTGTATCGTCAAACTCAACACCAACTAAGAGTCCCTGATGTCTTACTTCTTTTACGTGTGGAAGCTTCTCAAGCTTAGCTGCGAAATAATCACCAACCTTCTTTGCATTTCCGGCAAGATCTCTGTCAAGCAGCTCGTTTACTTCTGCAAGTGCTGCTGCACAGCATACAGGATGTCCACCAAAGGTTGTACCGTGTGAACCGGCTGAGAACGCTTTTGAAACCTCCTCTGTAGCACAGATAGCACCGATTGGCATTCCACCGCCAAGACCCTTTGCCATAGAAACGATATCAGGCTTGATGCCGTAGTTCATGTAGCTCATTACAGCTCCGGTTCTGCACCATCCTGTCTGAACCTCATCGATAAGGAGGAGCATGCCCTTCTCATCACAGAACTCGCGAAGTCCCTTCATGAATTCAGGTGTTGCAGGATGAACACCGCCCTCGCCCTGTACAGGCTCAATCATGATAGCGATTGTGTTCTCTGTGCAAGCATCCTTGAAAGCCTTTAAATCATTGTAAGGAGCATATGAGAAGCCGTATGTCATAGGACCAAAGCCCACCTGGCATCCGTTTCCAGGCTGTCCTGTTGCTGACATAGCACCGAAGGTTCTGCCGTGGAAGCCATCCTTAGCAGTTACGATGTGGTATCTGTTTGGACCATATTTCTCGATACCATATTTACGAGCCATCTTAATCATAGCCTCGTTTGCCTCAGTTCCTGAGTTCTGGTAGAAAATCTTGTCCATTCCGATTGTCTTGCAAACCTTCTCAGCAAGCAGCGCCTGTGGAATGGTGTATGGATAGTTGAATGTATGCATGATATCATCTAACTGATCCTTTGCAGCAGCTACAACCTTAGGGTTACAGTTTCCTGCGCTGTTTACTGCAATACCAGCATAAAAATCAAGATATGGAGTTTTATTCTCATCATAAATGTACATGCCCTCTGCTGTCTCTGCAAGGAAATCAAATCTCTCATAAGTCTCGATCATGTACTTGTTTACTTTGTCCTTAATATCCTGAAAAGTTAATCCTGTGTCTTTTAATTTCATAGCTGTGCCCTCCTGCATCCTTAAGATAATAAAAAAAGCAAAGACAAACTGACCCGTATGGGTAAGCGCCTTTGCTTAACTTTTTCTGTGTATTATTTTGTATATCCTTACAATATCACTGCCCTTATGATTTGTCAACATGTTTTTTTGAACATTTACATTTTTTTACAGAAAGATCGTTACTGAGAACGGAGTGAACAGTAATGTTCTCCTTATTGTATATCCAATATTTCCTGCATATTCATGCGATATTATAAAGGTTTCTCAACAATTCATAACAACACAGCCTCTTCATGAAATGGCAGACTGACAAACCATTACATACATCCTTTCTTTTCAGATATTCATTTTCTGGTGTATCTTTTTCATTATTTTGTGCATTATATTGTACATTTTACACTCATACTTCGGATAAAATCACCTGCTTCACTACTCAGTTCTACACTATGGTAATCCACCAATCATACAAGGGAGACCGCTTCAGCAACAAAACTCCTGATACAACTGCATCAATGATAATCCAGAAAAAAACAGGTACAGCAAGCTTTCTCCTTCCCTGTGTTCCGATAGACATGCTCCTGATCCGTTTCAAACTTAAACACCTGATCTCTGTGGATTTCATACTTCTCACCATGACATTCCAGAGTAAGCACACCCTCCATAACAGCCAGATATTCTCTTGTCTTCTCCCCATGGCTGCCACTGATATATTTGCCCCTTGGTTCGATATCAATGCGGTAAATCTCTAATTGGTGATTATCTTCATATGGAAAACATGTCCATACTTTGTATTCACCGATCATTTCTTTTGTTGGTGTCATCTGATCTGGTGTTACAAGGCAGGATTCCATTGGTGGAGCATCAATTAATTCTTGGAATTCGATTCTTAATCCGCTTGTGATCTTTCCTAAAACACCTAACGATGGATTTGCTGTTCCCTTCTCGATCTGAGCTAACATGCTTTTGCTGACTCCTGTTTGTTCTGATAGTACATCAAGACTCATGCCCTTGGAAGTTCGAATTCTTTTTAGGTTGACAGCTACATTGTGAGATAGGTATGATTGATAATCCATAGAAGACTCCTTTTTGCTTTTATTATCAGTTTCTTCATTTCTGCGTGTTCTAATGCAAGTATTATTACTATCCTTATGTTATCTGCAATACTGCTTTAATGCAAGTGCAATTTTTTACATAACCATTCCTTTTTTTAATGCAAACAGTTGCGAAAGAAAGAGGTTTTTATGTAAAAGCTCTTTCAAACGTCTATTCAAATTATGACGTTTGATAGAGCCTTGTCTTTCTGCTATCATTTCGTTATAATAGGATTAATCGAACATATATACGGGAGGAATTTTATTTTGGATCAATTATTATGCCAATTAAACCAGGCACAACTAGAAGCTGTTACATCTACAGAAGGTTTTATCCGAGTGATCGCAGGGGCCGGTTCTGGAAAAACCAGAGCGTTATCTCACAGATTTACCTTTTTGGTTAACGAAATTGGAATTTTGCCAGGCAATATCCTTTGTGTTACTTTCACAAACAAAGCTGCTAACGAAATGAGACATCGGATTCATAATCTCATTGCTGATAACGATACTGGTTATATTAATACCTTCCATGGATTTTGTGTATCCATTCTACAGGAAGACTCCCATGCCGTACAATATCCAAAGAATTTTCTTGTTTTAGACAATCAGGATATTGATTCTATGTTAAAGATCATTTATGAGGAACGCGGACTTACACTTCGTCATAAGACATTTTCAAAGGCAAGAAATATGATCGAGATGTATAAATTAGAACGATATCCTAATTATTATCTTGATCTGATCACAATGTCCCTTGATACATTACGGCAAAAATATTTGGGGGCTACCGATGTGAATGATATCATTTTTTATGGATATTTATATCAGGAGAAGAAATGTTTTGGTCTCGATTACAACGATCTTTTGAAATTTTCTCTTTATATTTTTGAAAAGAATAAAGAGATCCGTTTAAAATGGCAGAAACGTCTGGAATACATCATGATCGATGAGTTCCAGGATATTGATAAGATTCAATATCAATTAATGAAAGTCTTATGCGGATATCATAAAAACCTCTTTATTGTAGGAGACCCAGATCAGACGATCTATTCCTGGCGTGGTGCAGATATCAACTATCTCCTTAATTTTGACAAAACTTTCCCTGATGTTAAAACGATCATGATGAATGAAAATTATCGTTCTACTCCTCAGATCTTATCGGTATGCAATTCACTGATCGATAAGAATAAAAATCGTATGAAAAAGGACCTTCTGCCCATGTGTCATAGCAAAAATTCAGTGCTTTATTATCACGGAGATACTTCAGAAGAGGAATCTGATTGGATCGCAGATCAGATCATAAAATTACATAAAAAAGATATCTCATATAAGGATATCACGATTCTTTATCGTGCTCATTACGTTACCCGAACCTTGGAAGAGACATTGTTAAAAAAGAAAATCCCATATAGCATCTATAGTGGAATTCAATTTTTTGAGCGAATGGAAGTAAAAGACGCACTGTCTTATCTGCGTATGATCACATACAAAGATGATCTCTCTTTTTTAAGGATTGTGAATGTTCCAAAACGAAATATCGGTAAAAAACGAATGGAATTTCTTCAAGCATATGTAAATGCTCATCACTGTTCTTTTTATGAGGCATTAAAAGAATGTGTGGAAGATCCAATTTTTAAAGGAACAGATGCAAAAGATTTTATCTCATTGATCGATGCTTTTTCAGTGACTTATGAGCAACGAACAATTTCTGAAGTTTTATCTGATATTTTGGATCGAAGTGGTTATGAAGAAATGCTTCGAACTACTGGAAATCAGGAACGTCTTGATAATCTGGCTGAATTAAAACAAGCTGTTTATGATTATGAAATATCTTGTGGCGAGGAAGCTCTGCTACCTGATTATCTTGATCATATTGCCCTATTTACGAATAGTGACGTTACTGATGATTCTGACAAAGTAAAATTGATGACCGTTCATGCTGCAAAAGGATTGGAATTCCCACACGTATTCCTATGTGCATTAAATGAAGGAATTTTTCCTTCCAAGAAAACCTCTACAATTGAGGGAATGGAAGAGGAACGTCGTCTTGCATTTGTTGCAATGTCACGTGCCATGAAAAGTTTATTTTTAAGTGAATCGCACGGAAAAAATTTTGATGGATCAACCCGTTACCCATCTAGATTTATTTTAGATATCGATCAAAAATTTTTAGAATACGTTAAAAAGCCAGAAGATACTCTGATCGCAGAAACCAAAAATTACATTCATTACAGTAATCGCTATTTAGATGGTTATGTCGCTGAACAAACTTTTCAGGTTGGTGATAAGATCATTCATAATGTCTTTGGACAAGGTAGGATTAAATCCATCCTTTCTGATCGAAATGCATATATGATCAAATTTGAACAAATAGAAACACCTCGGATCATTTCATTTCGGGTTCCAATAAAAAGAGCTTAAGTTTTATGTAAAAAAATCCTGAGTAAATTTTTACTACTCAGGATTCTTTTACATTTATTACTATCCTCCTAACTTTTGTAATCCATTCTCAAAGAGAATTGATTACCTGCTTTTTATAAAGAAAAAACGATACAACATAATGGAACCTATACTTATCCCCAGACTTCCTCTGCAATCTCCTTTACAAGTCTTAATTTTTCCCACTGTTCTTCTTCTGTTAATTTATTACCGATCGCACAAGAAGCAAATCCACACTGTGGGCTTAGGCATAGTCTTTCCAAAGGAATGTATTTTGCTGCCTGTCTGATTCTGTTGATCACTTTTTCTTTGTCTTCAAGATCTGGTTTCTTTGTCGTGATCAGACCAAGGACAACTTTCTTGTCTTCTGATACTTTCTTAAGTGGTGCAAATCCTCCAGATCTTTCATCATCATATTCAAGGAAAAGTGCATCAACATTTTCTTTTGCAAATACATAATCTGCAACTGTATCATATGGACCACTTGTGAAGAATGTAGAATGATAATTTCCACGACAGATATGGGATGTAATTACCATATCTTCTGGTCTTCCTTCTAATGCAAGGTTGTTCACAGTAAGCAGCTGTTTCTTCACATCTTCAAGATCAATTCCTAATGCTTTATATCTTTGTTTCGCAGCATCTCCCACGATCGCTCCCCAAGTACAGTCATCTAACTGAAGATTACGGCATCCTGCCTTATAGAACTGTTTGATCACATCCTGATATGCAACACCAATATCCTGAATCAATTCTTCATTTGTCGCATAATATTTTCTTGTCGTTTCAATGTTTGTTGGAACGATCATTTGCTGAAACATCTGTGCTGGTGCAGGAATTGTATATTTTGCAATTGTATTTTCATCTTCAAACTGTTTTAAATATCTGAAATATTCTACAAATGGATGCTTTTTCGCTTTGATCTTTCCTACCAGATAAGTGTCTTCTAAAGAAGCTAATTCTCCATCGAACTGTACTCCACTTCCTGTCTGTTCATGTGCTACACCCTCAAATCCCCACATAAAATCTAAATGCCAGTAAGTTCTTCTGAACTCTCCGTCCGTAATCACATGATATCCTAATTCTTTTTGTTTTGCTACTAATTTTGCGATCTCTTCATTTACGATGTTATCGTATACTTCTTTTGTGATCTTGTTTTCGTTATATTGTGTTGTTGCTTTCTTTAATTCTTCTGTTCTTAAAAAGCTTCCTACATAATCATATCGAAATGGCTCTTGTAATTTACTCATTTTCTGTCGTCTCCTTTTTGCCTTGTTTTTTAAGTTGTATATAGTATATCATTTCAAAACCATCTTTTAAAATATATATATTTAGCGGTTTGCCATAGTTTTAAGTTATAGCAATGGAGTACCTAGGCAGTGTTAAAGTAAATTACATTTTATACAGGGTATGCTTCTTCATTTCCTTCTGTAACATCAACTTTCTTGTTCTTTTGTATTTTATATCGTGGCATTCCATCGGAATTTCCTATGATGAAAAAGGGCCTGCCTATCCTACGGATAGGCAGACTCTTTTGTCATGCTTTACTTTAAAAATATATGATCTAAAATTAAAATAATCCTTCTTCATTAAAATAATCGATTCTCATCGCATGACGCACATCTTTCATTGTTTCCTGTGCTTTTGCCCTTGCAGCTTTTGTTCCCTGCTGAAGAATTTCTGCAACTTCTGGAAGTTTTGCTTCCCACATCTTTCTTCTCTCACGGATTGGTTCTAATTCTGCCTGAAGCACTTTGTTTAAGAACTTCTTCACTTTGACATCTCCAAGTCCTCCACGCTGATAATGGGCTTTTAATTCATCTAAGTTATTGTATTCTGGCCAGAACTCTTCAAAGTATTCTGGTTTACAGAACGCATCTAAGTAGATAAATACTGGATTACCTTCTACCTGTCCTGGATCTTCAACCCTTAAATGATTTGGATCTGTAAACATGGACATTACTTTCTTCTTGATATCCTGTGGTTCATCAGATAAGTAAATACAGTTTCCAAGAGATTTACTCATCTTCGCTTTTCCGTCGATTCCTGGAAGTCTTAAACATGCCTGATTGTCTGGCAATACGATCTGTGGGTCTGTTAATGTCTCTCCATATACAGAGTTAAACTTGTGTACGATCTCTTTGCACTGCTCCAGCATAGGAAGCTGATCCTCTCCAACCGGAACTGCTGTTGCACGGAAGGCTGTAATATCAGCAGCCTGGCTGATCGGATAGCAGAAGAATCCAACCGGAATGCTGGCTTCGAAATTACGCATCTGGATCTCAGATTTCACAGTAGGGTTACGCTGAACACGGGCCACTGTAACCA
>ERZ772858.1307-NODE-1307-length-25793-cov-4.658287_pt1 | contig 25793 bp, 17 predicted proteins | sample MGYA00512136_ERZ772858 | MGnify/ENA primary metagenome ERZ772858 (study PRJEB29015, sample SAMEA2737726) | human gut metagenome | biome: human gut; feature: human-associated habitat; material: faeces | place: China | collected 2012 ...
TCCCGCCCGGAGGGCTTTTTAATTCATAGGACGTAATTTCCTATGAATTAAAAAATCCCATGCTGCCATGGGATTTTTCTTACACCTCACATATTTTATGATCACATCTGGCAGACAATAGATTGCACATTGTAAGATAAAATCGATTGTCCCGGACAACAAAATGTCCGTTTCCGCCATTTTTTAACACAAAAAAGAGAGGATACAAGAATCAAATCCACTTTTGGCAACATAATATGCAGTACTGCACCTCTGCAATACTGCTGTAACTTCAGATTTACACAACATATCATGCACTTTATTCCTTATACCGGTGCAATATATGCCATGTATCATCCCGAATCAGCAGACAAACGTATGGCATATATGACACACATTCTCTTGCTGACTCTGTTTTCTTTCATGTTTCAAAAGTAAATTATCTCCGCATTGGTTCCTCTCCTTTAAATTTCTATTGCAATAGTAGCACAATGCCATTTTTAATGCAACCAAAAATTTTTACGAAAAATCTTTCGTTACCGGTCACACAATAAATATGCACAGCAGCAATCTCTACTCCACATTTTTGAGTGCCTGATCCATCGGGATCTTTTTGATACGCATAAAGTCCAGTATCATTACAAACAGATATCCGATCAGCACAAATGCAAACATTTTCACATATCTGGCTGGCTGGATCACAAATGCAAACCATCCACTGTAACTAAACAAGATCGCCTTCCATGCCAGATTCATAACAAACGCTCCAAGTACAACACTGACCGCATCTTCGATCACAACCATGATCGTTGTGGAAAGCAGATACAGGCTGGCGATTTCTTTATTCTCATATCCAAGAATCTTTGTCATTGAAATTGTATTCTCATTTTTCTCAATGATCAGCTTTGTCAGAAGATAGATCAAAACTGCGGAAAGCAGGATACAAAGTATCTGGAAATAATCCATATAAGATCCCATGGAATGATCTAACTGGTCACACATCTTTGTGATATCACGCTCGGTGATCACCGTTGCAATATCATCTTCCGACAGATCTGTAAGCTCTTCATTTGAAAAATATCCACTGAATGCCTCTTCATCCAGCTCAAATACCATGCGGTAATTTTCAATCGGCATAAATACTGCAATGTTTACGCACTGGTCATAAATTCCGGCTACCGTAAACGTATACTGTTTGTTTTCATATTTTTCATCCAGTGAAACGGTATCCCCGACATTAAGTTCATATTTTTCTGAAAATGATCTGGAAATATAAACTTCATCTTCCTGCAGGGACTGCATACCTTTTATTTCTACATACTTACTATCGTCTGAAATACCGTAAACAGAGACTTCCTCATCTATTACATCGCTTTTTTTCTGCAAAGAACACATACTGAATTTTTCTGCGTCTTTATTGTCCGTCGTCAGTACATTTCCATCTTCATCCTCAAAAGATTTCAGAACATACTGATACTTTGCAAACATCATATTTTTTGCATTTCCTTTGTAATAAGAAAGCGTATCCGGCATTCCCACTGCCATTGCAAGCATCACCATGATAAAGAAAATTCCCACAAACAGAATCAGATAATTTGCCACATTCTGAAACATGATGCGCAGACGGAATCTGTTAAAAAATTTAAAATGTGGCAGCCGCATTGCTTTTTTGCGTTTTGTTTTTTTCAGATCATGCCTCAGAAACTGTAACGGTGTATGCTGCATCATTTTAATAATGACGATCAGATTGACCATAAACATCAGCACGACCGGTATCAGGGTTGTCTTAAAAAATGCATCCGGATTCCAGATCGTCTCATAGGTCGGAAGGCTGTAACTGTTATAATACATGGATACCACAACATCTTTAAATACCGTATAGCCAAGCACATTTCCGACTAATGCGGAAATCAGGGTAACGATAACCGGCATAGACAGATAATGGCGTACCAGCTCCCCTTTCGTATAGCCGGACGCACGCAATGTTCCGATCGCAGATGACTCTTTTGTGATCGTATTGCTGATCGTAACTGCAAAAATAAATGCGATGATGACAATCAGAATATCAAGCAGCACACCTCCCATTGCCTCATCAGAGCCCATGTCGTCGGTTGCAAAATGAATCGCCGGATTCGCATATTTTGGCACATAATCTTCAATCTCATTGTCATTTACCACGGTCTGTGTGAGCAACGCCCGCATAAAATCATCCGACTGGTTTTTCTCTTCTTTTTCATCTGACGGCTCATTTTCATACTTCCATGCATAATCGTAATGAATCGTCTTATGTAACTTTGCAAATCCCTCATCTGTTACCATTGCAACGTTAAACTTTAAGGCATCAAACATCAGATCCGTGCTTTTTTCGTGCAGTGTGGAATAGTTGACATATGCGATCAGACCAACGACCTGATATTTTTCTTCTCCGACTGTGATCTCATCGCCGACTTTTATCCCGACATTGTCAGCATGCATACGGTCAATGGCAATTTCATCCTCTTTTTCCGGGAAACTTCCGTCCATCAGGCATGCAAAATTGATATCATCTGTCTTTGCAAAAACACGGACTGTTCCATCCGAAGTTCCGTCGTTGTCATGATCTTCCTCTTCATCCCTGTAAAAATTTTCATACAGATGAACCGGAGTTTCCTTAAAATCAGGATCGTTCAATTCATATTTTTCTTCTGCATCCGCATATTTCTCATTGATCTCATCTAAAACCTTGTTCCAGGCTTCGTCGTATGCTTTCTCATATGCCTCGTCATGTGCCTCATCAAACGCTTTCTCATACGCCTCATCATGTGCCTTAGGATATGCTTTTTCATATGCTGTATCATAGGCTTTGTTGTACTGCCCGGACTGTTTTGCCTGTGTCACTGCTGTATCAAGCATAACTCCCGCAGTTGTTTCATCAAGTCCCTGCGCCATCAGCATCTGCTTTATCTGTGCATTAAAAGAAACATCAAATTCTGACTGGAACTCTGCATCAAATTTTTCCCTAAATTCTATTTCAAACTTCTCATCAAATTCTTTTTTGAACTTTTCTTCAAATTCACTATCGAACTTTTTATCCAGCTTCTTTTTTGCCTCATCAATGTAATACTGTCTGACATCTGCTTTATCGCCTGTCTTAATTGCATCAAGCAGTGTTTCGTCTGCTTTCTTTTTTAATTCAAAGTGTCCGTCTTCCAGCTTGTATCTGCCAACACCCTCATCAGCCGCTGTCATCATGCTCTCGTTTGCAACATACATGCCGGACACAAAGCCGATCATCAGAATCAGGAACAGACTTACCACAAGATACTTTTTCCAGTCTCCTGTCAGTTCCCTCGGTATTCGTCTGATAAGCGGATTTTTGATTTTTTTCTTTTTCATACTAATCTCCATTCTTGCGCTGTTTTTAAGCGCATCACAAGTTTGTGCGGAGCACAAATCTTGCGTGTGAAAAATGTATTTTTCACACTATCTCCATTCCTGCGCCGTCTCCAGCGCATCTTATGTTTGTGCGCCAGTACAGCTCCCTACCACTCCAGATCTGCCGCTGAAATTTTATGTTCATTGATATCGTTATGACGCACTGCCCCATCACGGAGTTTGATGACATGGTCTGCCATATGCCGGATTGCCTCGTTATGTGTAACCATGATAACTGTATTACCATATTTGACATTGACATCCTCAATCAGCTTTAATATTTCCTTGGAGGTATTGTAATCAAGTGCTCCGGTCGGCTCATCACAAAGCAGGATATCCGGATTTTTCACAATGGCTCGCCCGATGGAAACCCTCTGCTGCTGGCCGCCGGAAAGCTGGTTCGGCAGTTTATGCCTGTGTTCATAAAGTCCCAGCGTATGTAACAGATCGTCAATATCGAGCGGACTGTCTGATAAATATGCACCAACCTCAATATTTTCCTTGACATTTAAATTTGCGATCAGGTTATACATCTGAAATACATAACCTAAATGTTTTCTGCGGTACTGTGTCAGCTTCTTCTCTCCGAGTTCTTCTAACTTATCGCCGTTGATGGAAATATAACCGGAGTCCGCACTATCGATTCCACCGATAATATTGAGAAGCGTCGACTTTCCGGAACCGGATGGTCCAAGCAGCACACAAAATTCTCCTTTTGCCACGGAAAAATTCATTCCACGCAACACCTCCTGACGGGTCTCCCCGCTTCCAAACCCTTTTTTCAGATCAACAATTTCCAAAAATTTTCTTTCTTCTTCTGACATATGCTCCCCTTTCCCATTACGGAATTGTTCTTATATCCTTATCTATTCTGAATGGTATTAAAGTCTTTCCTTACTTTTGTTAGTGTTATCTAACTTTTGTTTGTATTATATCACAGCTTTTCCAGATTACAAGCAAAAAGACGATTCCTTTTGTCAGAATCGTCTTTTTGCCTTACTATTATGTCTTTACTGTCTGTTTCACTGTAAATATTGTTCTATTTGTCTGACAGATTTTCCTGTTATATCTGCCATTTTCTCTATGGAATAACCATGCTGCTTCATATTGTAAATCATTTCTGCTAGAGTTTCTTCTCTGCCGATTTTGATTCCTTCACTTTTTCCAATCTCGATCCCATCACTTTTACCAGCTTCATATTCTGCCTTTCGGAGCTTCTTTTCTTCCCACTCTTTATCATACTCTAATATACTTACCATCTTTACCTCCGAGCGATTCTTCCGCAAGAAATCGACTAAGATTCCTTCTTTGATGCATTCCGTGATTGCCCTTTCAACTGCATCATTCAGATTCTGCGCTGATGCATATTTTCGGACTCTCGCAACATAAATGGCATATTCCTTCAATGTCTGACACTGTTCCATCAGGTCTTTGTTGTGTCCTTCGTTCACATTCAGCATCAGAACTTTTAACTCTAAATCCGGCTCTCCAGCCAGATGCTCATATGCCTCAGACAAACGCAGTTCGACCCGGTCGTCCACTGTATCCGTTCCATTATAAAACACCATAAACTTCGGTGCCGGAATCTTCTGCAGCTTTGACGAATACAGTGACTTATCATTCAGATACTGCTGATACTCGATTCCAATATAGATCAGATCCCGCAATGGTATATTGGGATTGATCGTCGACTGATGCTCATAGAGATAAATATTCGTCTCTAACATAAATGCCAGATCATTTTTCATTCCCATATAGATTGCGTTTTCCAACGTGACGATCTTAAGGGCTTCCGCATTCTGATAATGGCTTCCGGTCACTGCGTTGTACAGGGATAAGAGATTTTCTTTCTCTGAAAACAGCATGCGGAATACAGTGTCTTTGTACTGACGGTTGGCTGTCGGCGTCTTTTCTGATACCTGCTCACTCTTCTTCATATTCAGTTCCTCCTGTGTGCAGGAGGCTCATCCAGATCTCCTGCTTTTCATTTCTGTGGATAAAAAGCATAGATTTCTGAAATGTTTTTTTGAATTTTAGACGGATATATACATCCTGATAGTCATACAGACAGAATTGCCGGATTCGTAATTATAGCACCGGATAGATGTCTGCATCGTAGAAATATGCTTTGAGTTATTTTATCATACGTCATCCTTAGTATGCAACCAATTTGAAATTTCTTGTGCAGGTTGTACAAAAATCAAGTTACTGTTCACAGGTTACCCTGCGGACTGTAACTTCGCAGCCCCATGTAAAGTTTTGCTTCGCAAAAGGGGCTGCTCACCCCCACATCACGTTCATACGCGCCTGAACAGCAAAGTATTCAGGTGCCGAGCGAACAGTAACAAAACAAGCTGCTATTTTTAAAGAAAGACAGTGTCCGGCTGAATATCAATCCGGACACTGTCTTCCCTGTCATTTTCTGACAGTTACACACTTTAAATTTTTCTATTTACTGACCTTAACTTTTTTCATGGATGAATATTTTCCATACACTTTTTTGCCCGTGGAATCCATTTTATAAGCCCGGATGCGCACATAGTATATCTTTCCTTTTTTCAGTTTACTTATGGTATAGGATGTCTTCGCCGTATTTTTCTTTGTGACCACTTTTTTGAATTTTTTATCCGTACTGTAAGAAATCTCGTAACCTTTTGCGCCGGATACTTTCTTATATTTCAGTAAGATCTGTTTACTCTTGCTGTTTTTCGCAGACGTAAGAGAAGCCTTCGCCACTTTTACTTTTGTCCACTTTGCATACAAAACGTACTCGGATTTTGCGCTGCTGCTGATACTTGTGATCTTCTTTTTAAATTTTGCATCCGTATACCAGCCTGCAAATGCGTATCCTTTGCGTGACGGATTTTTCAGCGTTACTTTCTTTCCATAATAAGTTGACGGATTCGAGGCATTGTTTTTACCTTTATTCAGTTTGTAGGTAATTTTATATGGTACTGTAACCGTACAGGATGCCTGATAACTGCTGTTTTCAGACGAAGTCACCGTGATCTTCGTTCGGCCCGGTGCCTTTGCTGTCACACTACCGTTGGCATCCACGGTGGCAATCTTTGTATTTGCCGATTTCCAGACTACCTTTTTGTTGGACGCATAAGACGGTGATACAGTTACATTTAAGGTGAGCTTCTCTCCTCTTTTTACCTCTGCTGATGTCCTGTCTAAAGTTATTCCTGTTACTTTCGCCTTTCCGGTGACAGTCACATAGCAGACTGCATATTCATCACTGCCGTCCGTTGCCGCAGCCCGGATTTTTGCTTCACCCTCCGATTTTGCAGTGACAAGTCCGCTTGCAGAAACCTCTGCCACTTTCGTATCAGAAGAAGTATATTTGATTTTTTTATTTGTGGCATCCGAAGGTGAAATATATGGTTTCAACTGATAGGTTTGACCAGCTTTCAATTCGATCTCATCCTCATCAAATTCGATCCAGTCTATCAGCTGCGGTACGGTTATCTTACAGACTGCTTTTACATTTCCAGCCGTTACTGTAATAACTGCTGTTCCAACACCACAGATCTCCACATATCCGGTATCCGAAACAGTAGCAACCTCTTCATTGGAACTTGTCCATACCACTGCATCTGTGAAATTCAAAGGTGCGATCGTCGCTGTCAGCTGGAAATCGTCATAGCGCTCCGCCGTTTTTTCTGTACTATCCAGACTGACTGAGGTTGCATGAATATCCTGTGTGACGTACTTGATTCCTTTTCCGCTCGCATAAGTCTGGACATAGCAATCAGACGGACCGTACATCGTCATTTTCTTTGGATAGGAAAATGCATTTGATGCGATCGAAGTTGTGTTGCGCGGGACTGTGATCTGCGTCAGCTTCGTGCAATTGACAAATGCACTGTCACCGATCGTGGTCACATTGTAAGGGATCACGATGGATGGCAAAACTATACAGCCGTAGAATGTCTGGCTCTCAATTTTCTTTAATTTGCTGCCTAATGTAATATCGGTCAGGGCTTCACATCCATAAAATGCAGAACTTCCAATAGACGAAACGGTATCCGGTACCGCTGCCTTTTTCAAGGCTTTACAGTTTTTAAATGCGTTGCTTTCTATTTTTTCCACCCCGGATGGAAGTATTGCTTCCGGCAAAGATTCACAGCCGGAAAACGCGGAGTTCCCGATCGTGGTCAGGGTGGATGGGAAGTTGATGGTGGTTAACTTTTTGCAATTATAAAATGTATTTGCAGTAATATTCTGACGAATATTTGGCAAATGCACCTCTGTTAAATTAATGCAATTATAAAAAATATTTGTTCCCATTGAATTGACGGTATCTGGAAGAATCACCTTCTGTAAGTTTGAACATTCAGAAAATGCACTGTCCCCAATTTCTTTCATCCCATTTGAAATCTCTACTGCTTTCAATTTTATACACTCATTAAAAGCATGATTTTTTATCACAGTTACCGTTTTAGGAATTTTAACTTCCTCTAATCCATCACATCCCCGAAACAATGCATCTGCTATAACTGTACTTCCTTCTTCAAAGGCAATTGTCTTTAAATTGTCACATTCGTTAAACACACCATTTGGGGTATCTATTGAATCATATGTCGCATAAACATCCTTTAAACTCTTTGGTATTTCTATACTCTGCAAACTATCACAGTTGTAAAATGCATTTTCTCCTATCTTTTCTAATTCTTTTGATAATGTCACACTCTCTAAGTTTTTGCATTCAGAAAATGCACTTATACCTATATTGGTTACACTGTCTGGAATAACTATACTTTTTAATCTGTCACATCCACTAAATACTCCCCTCCCCAATGCCGTTATACTGTCTGGCAGATTAATTTCTGTAATAGAAGTATCATTTTGAAATACATTCTCCCCTAATACTGTAACACTATCTGAAATATTTATATTTTTTAAATTTTTACAGTCTGCGAACGCATAGCCGTAAATTTGTGTAACTGTATTGGGAATTGTAACACTTTCCAGTCCATCACATCCCCGAAACAATGCATCCGCTATAACTGTACTTCCTTCTTCAAATATAATCGTCTTTAAATTGCTACACTCATTAAATACACCATTTGGTATATCTATTGAATCATATCTTGCGTAAACATCATTTAAACACTTAGGTATTTCTACACTTTGCAGACTGTCACAGTTGTAAAATGCATTTTCTCCTATTTTTTCAATTTTCTTTGACAACGTTATGTTTGCCAAATTAATACACCCTGAAAATGCACCTATATTTATCCTCGTCACGCTATCCGGTATCATCACCGTCCTCAAATCCGTCCGGTTCTCAAATGCCCTATCTCCGATTGCAACAACCTCATGCCCGTCAATCTCCCCCGGAATATAAAGTGCCGTCGCATTTCCACTATATCCTGTGATCGTAGCCCTGTTTGCATCGTCAAGTGTATAGGTATAAATCGGTACGATTGCACCGCCTGCACCTGCTCCTGCATCAAAATAGCTTCCTACGCCCGCCGGATTGAAATATCTCGAACCTGGAGATGTCCAATAACTTGTCCAGCCTCCCTGTGCGGCAAATTCTTTTCCACGCGTGCATGATGTCCGAAGTACACCGTCCTCAATATGATAGTACACGCGCACCGGACTGTTATTCTTTCCCCAGATCTCTATACTTTTGCTAAAGGTCTTTGATGCAATACCAACTCCGATCTTTGCACTTGCCCCCACCGATGCATACAGATATGCAGCCTGTGACGCGCAGTATGTCGGTGTTCCGGAACTGTACCTTACGTATTTGATGTTCATACGTGCACCGGTTTTTGCATAAATATCTCCGCTGACAATTCCGAGCGTTGCTTTTGCAGAGAGTACAATACCTGTGGTCAGATCTGCTTCTGCTGAAAAGGAAAATCCTTTTTTATGACTGTTTCCAACTATACGGAATCCGTCCGAATACGCAAATCCGGCTTCAAATTCCTTTTCCACGGTAAGCGTTGCTTCCCCGGAAAGATTATATTCCATTGCCAGTGTCAACATACCAACACCGCCGAGCGGCACTGCCCCTAACGTCAGTGTGTGGTTAATATCTTTAAATGCATCCCCTTTTACATTGCAGGAGTATTCCATATCTCCGCTGACTGAAAAATAATAGTCATTATTATTCAGACTGTAATTTACTTTCATGTTTGAAATCACAACACTTACTGTCGCTGTGACATCATCTGAGACGGAAATCGTTTTATCTGCACGCAGGGTATTGTTTTTATAGGATATCCCCCTTGTCATACCTTCTGTGACTGTAACACCATTTACCACATATGTTTCTTCATCTGCCGGAATAAATTCCGTCATATCAACATCCAGTTCGCCCTGCTGGTCAACATTTAAAACCGCGCCATCATCCGCATCTGAGGTTGTAATATATGTTGTAGTTCCGTCTGTCCGTACACTTTCTGCCTTATATGCCATGACAATATCGTTAACATACACGGCAAATGTTGTTCCCTGTTTGATCGTAACCGGACAGTTTTCGATCATAACTATTCCATCCACATCAATAGATACGGCTGTTCCCTTTGGTACAACAACTACTCCGGACGCAAATGTACAGGTATTTTCTTTTCCGGTCTCTATCTGCGCATCTGCCAAAACCTTTTTTGCATCCGCGATCATTGCATCATGCTCTTCCGTGGTAAGTGACTGTTCCGGGAGAAATTTACCGGCAGCAACCGTAACCCATCCTCTGTCGATTGCGATCTGTGCTGCTTCCTTATATGTAACATCTGCTGTATCCTGATAAGTATAACTGTCTGTTTCCGGCACAAAGCCAAGCATCGTATTCATGGTCTGCGCTGCAAATTCACGCGTCACTGCATCTTCCGGTCGAAATTCTTCTCCTGCCTCAAGATCGATCATTCCGAACTCGCATGCCACCATCACATCACGATAAAACGAATCATCCGTTGATATGTCACTGTAATAATTATCCGGATAATTATCCTCATCTACCGTAAGATCAAATAATGTTACCAGTTCCTGTACCCAGTCGATACGGCTGATCTCATCACCTGATAATGCCCTTTTTAAAATCTCCTCTGTACTCTCCGTTTCTTCCGTAACGTTCTCTGTTTCAGCCTGTTCTGGCTCTTCTGTGACATTCTTTGTTTCAGTCTCCTCTGTTTCTTCTGTAACAACCTTCGTTTCTGGCTCTTCTGTCTCTTCCGTGACGATCGTCGTCTCTGGCTCTTCTGTCTCTTCCGTGACAATTTCCGTCCCGGCCGCCCCGGACTCTTCCTCTGCCAGACGTCCGGCATTATGATCTTCTTCATCTGCCTGGTCTGTTTCTTTTTTCTCTGTCACTGCTGACTTTTCATCATCCTGTTCTACAGTCTGTGTTTCCACAGTCCCTTTCTCTTTAAAACTGTTTTCTTCCTGTGTCTGCTGTGCATTCCCTGCCACATCCGCCAGCAGCATTTCCGGTGCTGCCGTAAACGTCATACAGGCACAAAGCAGCCATGCTATCATTCGTTTTTTCATAACTTTCTCCTTTCACAGATATCTCATTCCTTACAATACGACCAAACGGTCTTATTATGAATTAAATTATAGCATTTTGATTATAATTTGTCTATTAAGTTAGAGGAGACACTCACGTGAAGTTTCAAAGAATTCAGGACTTGAGAATAGACAACGATCTTACTATAAAAGAAATCTCTGCCATGCTTGGTCTGCACCGGGATGTTTATTCCCGTTATGAAAAAGGGCTTCGTGATTTTCCAATTGACATTCTCATAAAGTTAGCAGATATTTATCACTGCTCAATTGATTATCTGGTTGGACGGGTTGATACGAAGTAATATAATACACAAAATGCCTACTCCGCAGACATTGATCACTATATATAAAGAAAAGACGATTCCACTCAGAATCGTCTTTTCTTTATAATATATGCTTATTTTTTCCCACGCAGCAGCTTAATGATCTTCCCCTCATACACCACTGTCACAATAACGATCAATGCAACCGTCACCAGACTATACCCTTTATTGATCTGCACTCCGGCGACATCACAGATACTGGTAAATAAAAGACTGAGCACGAAGATCAGCTTGACTGCGCGCACCATATGAATCGTATATTTTCTTATTTTCCCACTACATATTTCTTTCGGCAGGTTATTTACCCTTTCCGGATAACGTGCAAGCAGCGTCAGTCCAACATATACAAGGATCAGGATTGCCGCATTTAAAATAATTCCGGTAAATGCCACTCCATATACGATTCCATAATAAATCTGCAGTCCCAGATAAATCATTGCAGCTACGATTCCCACTGCCTCAAGCAGGAAATCCATATTTGTCATTTCTTCTTTTTTCAAATTTATCCCCTTCCTGTGCTGTTCTTCATCTTCTATTCTGTTATTTCTAAATACATTCCAAATGCCGTTTTCCATTCCGCCGTCAGCCGTTCTAAATTCCACGCCGCATTTGCGGGGCTTGTGGACGGCAGTTTTCCAAGCGGCGGCATTCCCTCTTTATTACAGTATTTTACAAAAAGCTGATGTGCTTTTCCACCATTTGCAAAAATTCCCTGTATTTTTGCATTTGATAAGATCAGATTCATATCATTTGGCACCACATTTCTGATGGAGCTGTCGGAAGATCCAACGATATCACAGGAATCGATCACATCCCACACTGCTATGCGATGTCTTAGCAGAAGATCCTTCTTTTCATCGATCGTCTGTGGCAGAGGTTCCTTGAAAATTCCTGCAATCACCTTCCAGAACCGGTTTTGCGGATGCCCGTAATAGAACTGGTTTTCCCGCGACTTTACAGACGGAAAAGAACCCAGGATCAATATCCTGGATTCCTCATTGTATACAGGTAAAAACGTATGTTTTACATGTGTATATTCCATTTTATACCCGCTTTCTATTCATAATTTTTAACATTAGAACTGTCTACTTTTTCAAATGGTACCCATACATATAAGCCATCTGCGGTAGCTCCCTCTAAAGTCGTCACATCTTTTCCGGTTGCAAGTGCAATTGCAGCATAAACAGCACTCTCACCCTGTCCGACTGCGGACTGGTATACGGTAAAGTCCATCTTTCCATCTTCAATCGCTTTGCATCCGTCTGCAGTCGCATCGATTCCAAGTACCGTCACATCACTGATTCCTGCTGCATCACAGGCATCAATGATACCAAGTGCCATAGAGTCGTTGTTGCAGACAGCAACGTCACACTTCTGTCCTGTCTTTAAAAATATATTGAACATCTCTTTCGCACGATCCTGCTCCCAGTCGGCGTTATCTTCAAAGACATAATTGATCTTTTTCCCTGATGCATTTAAAGTATCCTTTAATGACTCAGATCTTCCTTTTGTCGCAGAGTGTTTTTTCGGTCCTTTTAACAACACCACATTAATCTCATCCGCAGAAGCAAATTTATCTAGAATGTACTCTGCCTGATACTGTCCTGCCACATATTCATCCGATCCAACATAAATATATTTCCCAGCCTGAAGTCTCGACTCATCCGGGCAGCTGTTAAAAAATACGATTGGTATATCACCTGCAAGCGCTTCTAATTCGAATGCCGTATCAGCATCAACCGGTCCGCATAAAATCACATCATAATTCTCACTGACCGCCTTTTTGATATGCTCCACCTGATTTTCAATGGAATTGTCCGCATCTAGCACATCCAACTGTACCCCACACTCTTCCGCAGTCTGCTGCGCCTGCGCCACAAGTACATTTCGGAAGGTATCCGCCTGTGATAACGACAGCAGCATTTTTAAACCTTTTCCATCAGCTGCGCCTGTCTGTGTATTTCCACCACATCCGGCAAGGCATCCTACGAGCAATGCCAGACACATGATAGTACTTATTAATTTCTTCATCGCACGATCTCCTCTCTATATCCGGAACTGTTTTACCTGATCTGCAAGCTGATCTGCAGAAACAGCAAGGTTATCTGCTTCCTGTTCTACCTGGTCACTGTTCTTTGAAATATTCTTTGCCTGCTGTAACATGGATTCTGATGTTGCAAGGATCTCATCGGAACTTGCCGCCTGCTCTTCCGAAATAGCTGCAACATTCGTAGCAACCTGATCTACCTGATTGATCTTATCAACCACATTGCCGATCAGTGCGCTTGTCTCCTGGATATTCTTAAAGATCGTATCAAATGTATCAACTGCCGTATGGATCAGCTCTGCACTGCCGGAAATATCCTGTGCACTGTTTCCTGCCTGTCTGACGGCATCTTCTACCAGATTATTGATCTCAGTAATCAGCTCTGTGATATGTGCTACCGAATCCGCACTGTTCTTTGCAAGTGTACCAATCTCAGCTGCAACAACTGCAAATCCTCTTCCTGCTTCGCCTGCGCGTGCAGCCTCAATCGATGCATTTAAAGATAACAGGTTCGTCTCGTCAGCAATATCACCAATCAGTTTGATGATCTGCACGATCTCGCCGGAAGCGGTTCCTACCTTATTAACAGCCTCTTCCAGATTGTGAATGGAAACTTCGATATTTGAGAGTGCCTCACCAACGCGCTCCATATCCTTACGTCCTTTTTCAGAAACAGCAACTGTCTCCTGCATCTTGCTTTCAACCATATCACTGTCGCTCTTGGTATCTGCTGCCACACCTGCAAGCTGTGTTGCATTTTCCGCGATCTCATTTACAGATACAGACAACTGATCAACCGTCGCGTTCAACTCGCTCATCGACTGTGACTGGATTCCCGCTGCAGAACTCATCTCACCGGAAACACCCTTACTTGAGTCAGCCTGATTCTTCAACTTGCCGGAAACATTTCCCATCTCGGAGATCATCTGTTTCATGGAAGCAATAAACTTCTCCACACTTTGGCTCATGACTGCGATCTCATCATTGCCTTTTGTCTTAATAGAAACCGTAAAATCACCGGAAGTCATCGCTGTGATCACTCTTGTCATTTCCTTGACAGGTTTGATTACAACATGAGTTACACGTTCGATCAGTACACAGAGCAATGCAATACAGATCACACTGATTACGATCATAATATTACGAAGCTGTGTCAGATCCGAAAGTACAATGCTGGTCGGAATATACGATATCAAAAGCCAGTTGGTTCCGTCTACTTCCTGAAATACCGTCATATTTCCATCAAGTGTAGCAAAATTATAGTCTTTCTCTGCAGCTTTCTCTGCCGTAAGCTGGTAAAAATGACTCTGTCCTTCTGCCCCGAGTGTCTGGGAAATAAGAGATGAATCACGGTTTGCCAGGATCACACCGCTGGTTTTATCAACCAGAAATGCTTCCGCATCATTCATTTCAATAAAAGAGTTTACGATAATTGCAATACGGTCTAATGTCATGTCTGCTGAAATAACACGCACTTTATCAGATCCGTCATTTAAAATACCGGAGGCACTGATCACATTCACGCCATCTGCATTCTGATAAGCTGAACCGACTGCCATATTCACCCTGGTAAGTCCTTCTTTATACCAGGTACTGTTTGTTACATCTGATTCCTTTTTTGTTGATTCTGATGCCGTTATGAGCTGTCCTGTGGAATCTGCCACATAAAGTCCCTCCGGATAATTACTGTTATAGCCATAATAACCATCCAGTATTGTCTTTAACTCTTCATCACTCGGCTTCAAATCCTCAATGATCGTCTTCGCCATCTGAAATGAAGCAAGGTTTTCATTCAGCCATGCTTCTATCTGGGATGCCTGGTTCTCTACCGAAGACTGCAGTAAATTCTGGGAATATTTTTTGATCGTCCCTGCAGATATCTGATAAGCAGCCACAACAAGTACCACAACGATCGCAATTACGACTGGTATGATCACACCAAGTAACTTTGCCTTAATCGACACCGTTTTTTGTTTTTTCATAAGCTGTCCTCTCTTTTTTACATAAAATTTACAACATAAATTATAAAATCTTCGTCGTTTTTCGTCAATATGTATCACAAACCGTTTTCGCTAAAATTTATATTGTATACATGTATTTTTCAAGAAATCGTATGATCTTTTCTTGAAAATGAGACCTGCTGTGCTATAATAAATTAGTGTGCCATTTTCTTTTTCATACATATATCAGGCACACGGGATTGGTATCATGCCGCTGCATGCGGTTTATACCAGAGAGGAGAACCTTAGATGGAACATTTAATCATTCCAAAAGATTATCATTCAGAATTAAATCTGCACGATACACAGATTGCAATCAAAACAGTAAAAGATTTTTTCCAGAACCTGCTTGCACTTCGTCTGAATCTGTCCCGCGTTTCGGCTCCACTTTTTGTTGATCCGTTATCCGGTCTCAATGACAACTTAAACGGTATTGAACGTCCGGTTACTTTCGATATCAAAGAGCAGAACGGGAAAGAGGCAGAGGTTGTACAGTCTCTCGCAAAATGGAAACGCTACGCATTAAAGAAATACGGTTTCGACTACGGTGAAGGCCTGTATACCGATATGAATGCGATCCGCAGAGATGAAGACACGGATAACATCCACTCTATTTTCGTAGACCAGTGGGACTGGGAAAAAATCATCCATAAAGAGGATCGTAATATCGAGACATTAAAAGAAACAGTTACCACTGTTTATAACTGCCTGCGCAAGACAGAAAAATATATGGCGATCCAGTACGATTATATAGAAGAGATTCTTCCACATGATATCTTCTTTATCACGACTCAGGAATTGGAAGAAATGTTCCCTGACAACACACCAAAGGAACGTGAATATTATATTACAAAAACCAAAGGTGCCGTATGTATCATGAAGATCGGCGATACTTTGGAAAACGGAGAGCCTCACGACGGACGTGCTCCGGATTACGATGACTGGTCCTTAAACGCAGATATCGTTGTTTACTATCCGGTACTTGACATCGCACTTGAGATTTCTTCCATGGGTATCCGGGTTGACAAGAAAGCGCTTCTCTCCCAGCTCAAAAAAGCAGGCTGTGAGGAGCGTGCAAAACTTCCTTTCCAGAAAGCGATCATCAACGAAGAGCTTCCTTATACAATCGGTGGTGGAATCGGACAGTCCCGTATCTGTATGTTCTTCCTTCGCAAGGCACATATTGGAGAAGTACAGTCTTCCCTGTGGCCGGAAGCTATCGCAAAAGAATGTGAAAAGAACGGTATTCAGCTTTTGTAACAGGAACGGGCATATGCTCCGCAGATATCCTGTCATCAACACTGATGCCTGATAAAAAACAGGTATGTTTCAAATGTCAGCAATGAGCTTTCCCTGCTCCCTGCTGACAAAAACATACCTGTTTTTTTCATCTTTCTGTTTTTTCAGTCCTGTGCGGTTTCCACTATCTTCCGGTCTTTTCAGTCCCGTGTGATTTCCACTATCTTCCGGTCTTTTCAATCCCGTCTGGTTCTCACTATCTCCCGTTTTTTTCTCCTGCTATGATTCCGTAATATTCCGGTCTTCTGTCCCGGAAAAGTCCCCATTCCAGTCGTTTTGCCCGAAGTTCATCCAGTTCATAGGTCTGGCTCAGGATTTCTTCTTTATCTCTGGAAGCACTTAAGATCACCTCTCCTGTTTCATCCGTCAGAAATGAGGAACCATAAAATTCCAGTGCCGACTCCTGTCCGCCATTTTCCGCACATGGCTGCACTACTTCCCTGCCGATCCGGTTTGCGGCAATGACAGGCATCAGATTCGCAGCCGCATGTCCCTGCATGCAGCGTCTCCAGTGCGGCATACTGTCACATTCTAAAATCGGTTCCGAGCCGATCGCTGTCGGGTAAAACAATAATTCTGCACCGAGCAGCGCCATCGCGCGCGCTGTCTCCGGGAACCACTGATCCCAGCAGATTCCAATACCGATGCAACCGTATTTTGTATCAAACACTTTAAATCCGGTATCTCCCGGTGTAAAATAAAATTTTTCCTGATAATAATGATCATCCGGGATGTGGGTTTTCCGATACACACCGAGGATCGTTCCATCTCCATCAATGCATGCGATCGAATTATAGAGGTTATTGACATCACGCTCATAAAAGCTGATTGGAAGCACCACGCCCAATTCTTTTGCAAGACGTACTCCCATTGCCACAGCTTCACTCTCCTCCACAGTTCTTGCATAGCTGTAAAAATCATATCTGCGCTGCTGGCAGAAATATTCCCGCTCAAAAAGTTCCGGCAGTAAAATGATATTTGCGCCTTCCGCGGCAGCTTTGCGGATCATTTGTTCTGCCTTTTGTAAGTTTTTCTTGTGCTCCAGGTCGCATTTCATCTGAATTGCGGCTGCTTTTATCTGTCTCATGCGTGTATCCTTTCTGTTCTTTTTATTTTTGCACAGTGAATTAATTCTCCTATATGGAAGGTTGTACAATAAATTCCCTATAAGGGAATTTGCTGTGTAATACAGTGGATGTTTCCACCGCCTGTCAGTATGTCTCTTGCGTACACCGGTATGATTTTTCTGTCCGGGCAGAGTTTTGCCATAATCTGCTGTGCACGCAGGTCGCTTTCTTCGTTTTCTCCGCCAAATACAGGCATGACTACCGCATTGTTGGAAAAATAAAAGTTTACATAGGAGGCGGCGAGCCGTTCTCCGACTTCCCTGACATCTTCACCTTCCTCAAATTCGTATCCTTCGAGTTCTTCTTTGGTGATACAGACCGGAATATCCGGAATTGGAAGTTTGTGGATGATCAGCTTTCTGGCCTTTGCGTCCCGCACCGAACTTAGATACTCAAAACTCGCTTTCGACATCGCATACTGCGGATCATTCTGGTTATTGGTCCATGCAAGCACAACTTCACCTGGTCTTAGAAATGCACAGACATTGTCCACATGCTCGTTGGTCTCATCCTGATAGATCCCGCGTGGCAGCCATAAAACTTTCTCCACGCCAAGGTAACACTTTAACTGTTCTTCAATCTGCTCCTTTGTAAGCGATGGGTTTCTCCCCGCACTGAGCAGACAGGACTCCGTGACAAGCAATGTTCCCTCTCCGTCGCTGTGGATAGAACCGCCCTCTAACACAAACGGTTCGGCATCATAACAGTCAAACTCGAATTTTCTGCAGAAATTCCATGCAAACACATTGTCTTTTTCATAAGAAGCATATAGTCCATCCACTTCACCGCCCCAGGCATTAAAAGACCAGTTTACACCGCGCACCTGTGAGTTTTTTACATCATCACCTGTCTGCGCCGTACCATTTCCTGCTGCTGTCAGGTCTGAAATCTTTCCATCCGTTCTGTTTACCAGAAAGGTCGGCGCAACATCCCGCGCCCAGGAATCATCGGTCTCCATCTCAAAGACAACCACCGGATGTAAGTTTTCTTCTTTTTTCAGACTTTCCGCAAATGCTTTTGCATGGTCAATCCCCTTTTTTCCGGCAGCGACATACACTGTCTCACTCGCGGCGATTGCACGGATCACAGCTGAAAACGCTGTTTCTGCTTCCTTCGCGCCATTTCTCCAGGAACCGGGACGCTCCGGCCAGATCATGATACATCCCTGATGCTGCTCAAACTCACCCGGCATGAAAAATCCGTCCTGTACCGGTGTTGTATCTTTTATCATCTTAGGACAGTCTGCCTTTGAAATCTTCATAACCAAACTCCTTTATCATCTCGACATCTCCATCTTCCCGTAAGACTGCAATTCCGGGCAGCGGCATCCCGTTAAATGTATTGTTTTTGACCATGGAATAAATTGCCATATCCTCAAAGACCAGACGATCTCCCACCTGTTTTTTCTGTGCAAAGCTGTAATCACCGATCACATCCCCGGCAAGGCAGGTCATGGAAGAAAGCCGGCAGGTATGCGGCTTTTCGCCCGGCAGATAACCGTCTTTTAGCGGCGGTCTATATGGCATTTCAAGCACATCCGGCATGTGGCATGCCGCCGATGCATCCAGAATCAGGATATCCATTCCATTGTGTACGATATCCATAACCTCCGTGACAAGATAGCCCGCATTTAATGCGATCGCCTCACCCGGTTCCAAGTAGACCCGGACATTATATTTTCGCCTGATCTCACAGATTAACTTCTTTAATTCATCCAACTGATAGTCTGCTCTTGTAATATGATGACCGCCGCCTAAGTTCAGCCATTTTACCTGTTTTAAATAACTGCCAAACTTCTCCTCAAACGCATGCCAGGTCGTGATCAGATCATCCGCATTCTGCTCGCAGAGTGTATGAAAATGTAATCCTTCGATTCCCTCCGGCAGTTGATCCGGAAATTCACTTTTAACCACACCAAGCCTTGATCCCGGTCCGCATGGATCATAGATCTCATGCCCTTCCTGTGTGGAGCACTCCGGGTTCACGCGGATCCCGGCACTTGCAGTGCACTCCTGCTGCAAAAAATAGTGCTGATACTTTTCATACTGCGCAAAGGAATTAAAAATAACGTGATCGCAGATCTGCACCAGTTCTTCCATATCTTTTTCCTTATAAGCCGGTGCAAATACATGATTTTCCTTTCCCATCTCCTCTTTTCCAAGGCGCGCCTCAAAGATTCCGCTCGCCGTCGTTCCGCTGATATACTGCCCGATCAGCGGATACAGTGAAAACATGGAAAATGCCTTCTGTGCCAGAAGCACATGGCAGCCGGTTTCCTGTTCCAAATTCTGCAATATTTTTAAATTTTGTTTTAGCTTCTTTTCATCTACCACATAACACGGGGTAGGAATCTCCTGCCATTTCATGATAATTCTCCATTTCTGCAAAAATCCGCTGCGCAAAAGCTGACAAATTTAAAATTTTATCCAACCCGTTTCACACATATTCTTATTTTATGCCACCGTCTGCGGATTTTCGTCCACAACCCATGGCAGACCATACTGGTTTAACATATCCATAAACGGATCCGGATCAAACTCTTCAATATTGAATACACCGTCTTTGTCCCAGACTTTATCGACAACCAACGCTGCACCGATCATAGCCGGAACACCGGTTGTATAAGAAATTGCCTGGGAACCGACTTCTTTGTAACATTCCTGATGATCACAGACATTATAGATATAAATCGTCTTTTCTTTTCCGTCTTTTTTTCCCGTAAAGATACAGCCGATATTTGTTTTTCCAACCGTGCGCGGTCCTAAAGATGCCGGATCCGGAAGCAGTGCTTTTAAGAACTGGATTGGTACGATCTCCCTGCCCTCATACTCGATCGGTGATGTTGAGAGCATTCCGACATTTTCTAAACATTTCATATGTGTCAGATAGCTCTGTCCAAAGGTCATAAAGAAACGGATCCGCTTTACTCCAGGTACATTTTTTGCAAGGGACTCAATTTCCTCATGATGAAGCAGATACATGTCTTTCTCGCCAACCTGTGGGAAATTATATTCTCTTTTAATTTCCATTGGTTTTGTTTCTACCCAGTGACCATTCTCCCAGTAAGAACCGTTTGCGGAAACCTCACGCAGGTTGATCTCCGGGTTAAAATTGGTTGCAAACGGATAACCGTGGTCGCCGCCGTTACAGTCTAAGATATCGATCGTCTCGATCTCATCGAAATAATGTTTCAGGGCATAAGCGGTAAATACACTGGTCACTCCCGGATCAAACCCGCTTCCAAGCAATGCCGTAATTCCTGCCTCTTTGAATTTTTCACGGTATGCCCACTGCCAGGAATAGTCAAAATATGCTGTAAATCCCTCTTCTTTACAGCGTTTTTCATAGATGGCACGCCATTCTTTGTCATCCGTATCCTCCGGCTCATAATTTGCGGTATCTATATAGTCTACTTTGCATGCAAGGCAGGCATCCATAATTGTTAAATCCTGATATGGCAAAGCAACATTTAACACAGCATCCGGCTGATATTTTTTGATCAGGGCGATCAGTTCCTCCGTATTGTCCGCATCCACCTGTGCTGTTGTGATGACAGTGTCCGTTGTTTTTTCCAGTTTTTCTTTTAAGGCATCACATTTCGATTTTGTTCTGCTCGCAATGCAAATCTCCGTAAAAGTTTTGCTGTTCTGGCAGCATTTGTGAATCGCAACTCCTGCAACTCCGCCACATCCGATAATTAATAATCTTCCCATTTTAATCTCCTTTCCTGCGCTGTCTTTTTGCGCATCTCAAGTTTGTGCCGGGGCACAAATCTTGCGTGTGAAAAAATAAATTTTAATTTAATTTTTATTATTTCTTACGTCCTTCTTCTTCCTCTAACATATCCTCCACATATCGCGGCAGCATAAATGCTCCCTTGTGCAGATTGGTGGTATAATACCAGGTTTTTATCTTCCGCTCTTTCCAGCGCTTTGCATCCAGATCATCAAGCGGATGATATTTCTTTGACGCAAACCCGAACAGCCAGTATCCGGAAGAACACGTTGGTATATGTGCCTGATACACGCGGCTGATTGGAAAGCTATGACTCGCTTTCCGGTGCATACCGCGGCAGGATTCCTCATCTTCATCGTAAAACGGACTTCCATGCTGATATACCATGATTCCGTCATCTTTTAAGGCACGGAAGCAGTTTCCGTAAAATTCCTTGGTAAACAGTCCTGCAGTATGTCCAAGCGGATCAATCGCATCGTTGATGATCAGATCATACTCGTCATGTTTCATCCGCAAAAATTTCAATCCATCCTCATAGTACACCGTCACGCGTTCATCCGATAACCCGCATGCATTGTCCGGAAAAAATTCCTTGCAGACCTCGACAAATACACGGTCCGGCTCCACGACATCGATCTGCTCTATCTCATCGTAATAGCCAAGCTCTCGTGCCACGCCGCCGTCACCGCCGCCGATGACTAACACCTTTTTCACATGCGGATGCACCGCCATCGGAACATGCACGATCATCTCATCATAGACAAACTCATCTTTTTCCGAAAAAACAATACTACCGTCGGAACTTAAAAAACGCCCAAACTCATCCGAATCAAACACATCGATCCGCTGAAACTCGGTCTGTAAACCAAATAACTGTTTCTGCACCTTGACCGACACCTTGACTTTTTCCGTGTGGTAATCCGAAAACCAAAGTTCCATGATCTTCCCCCTTCTTTTGAAAAAATCTTCTTTTCACAGGAATCTTTATTTTTGCTGATCTATGCTGTTATTTCTTTGCAAGCACATTCAGATTTTCAACTTCCGGATCCTCCGTTCCCTGCATAGAGCATCCCTTTTCTTTTGCATAAACAATGTACTCAATGATCTCCGGCGTGATCATCTCACCCGGCGCTAAAATCGGAATTCCAGGCGGATAGCACATGACAAATTCACCGCAGATCCTTCCCGCTGTCTGACGAACCGGCAGGGATTCCTTTTGCGAATAAAATGCCACCTGCGGCGACACTAAAACCTTCGGATTAATATATTCCGTATTCAGCATTTTTGCCGGATCTTTCGAATACAGCCGTTTGATGTCTGCAAGTGCACCCACAAGCCGCTCAATATCCTGTATCCGGTCACCGATGGAAATATAGGCAAGAATATTTGCGATATCTCCAAGCTCGATCTGAATATCATATTCATCCCGCAGCAGATCATAGACCTCAATGCCTGCAAGCCCGATATCTCTCGTATATACAGACAGTTTTGTCACATCAAAATCATAGACACTGCCACCGTTTACCATATCTTTGCCATACGCATAAAATCCACCGATAGAATTGATCTCATCCCTCGCGTACTCCGCCATCTGTGCCACTTTCGCAAAAGATTCCTTTCCTCGCAAGGCAAGGTTTCTCCGCGAAATATCAAGGCTCGACATCAGAAGATAAGATGCACTCGTCGTCTGCGTCAGATTGATGATCTGGCTGACATATTCCCAGTTCACACCCTTTCCGGTCAGAAGAAGAGAGCTCTGCGTCAGGCTTCCCCCCGACTTGTGCATGGAGACAGACGCCATATCCGCCCCGGCATCCATGGCACATACCGGAAGATTTTCCCCAAAATACAGATGCGTTCCGTGTGCCTCATCCACCAGCACCAGCATATGATGTTCATGCGCCACTCTCACGATAGACCGCAGATCCGAACAGATTCCATAGTAAGTCGGATTGTTGACTAAAACTGCTACTGCATCCGGGTTCTCCAAAATCGCACGTTCCACCTCTGACACCTGCATTCCCAGTGAAATGCCAAGTTTCACATCAACCTCCGGATTGACGTAAACCGGAATCGCTCCACAGAGCACCAGTGCATTAATCACACTCTTGTGCACATTTCGCGGCAAAATGATCTTATCCCCTGCCTTACAGCAGGAAAGCACCATTCCCTGAACGGAGGAAGTGGTTCCGCCAACCATAAAAAATGCATGTTCCGCGCGAAATGCCTCCGCGGCAAGCTCCTCCGCTTCCTTGATCACCGAAACCGGATGACAGAGATTGTCAAGGGGCTTCATGGAATTGACATCCAGACTCACACATTTTTCTCCCAACAGCTCTACCAGCTCCGGATTTCCCCTTCCTCTCTTATGTCCCGGCACATCAAACGGCACCACTCTTCGTTTTTTTAACTTTTCCAGTGCCTCATAAACCGGCGCACGCATCTGCTGCTCTTTGTCCATGACTAAAAAAATCCCCCTTGGCTTCCATAAAAATCTGCATGCTCTGCTTTTCATCAAATGTTTTTCCCTGACATTACCGTCAGGCTGAAAAACGCAAAAAAAGAACAGGCATCCATCACCTGTTCTTCTATCGTCGTTATCATCATAGTCATACTTTATGTAATCTATCTACATTTTGCAAAAACTATTTTCTCCAGAGTCCGCGTTGGCATCTTTGCCAGCAAATATTTGCGTATACTACTCTTATTGACCGTTTCACAAGTGATATTGGATTCCGGGTATCATCCCCGTAATCAACTTATAAAATTTGAGCTTCTAACTCAATCAATAACGCGGCTTACACCGCAATCGGCAGTTGCCCCGCCTGTCCGTATGGGCTTAACCAATCTCTTGGTGGGCAAACAATAGATCCTTTTCCATCTATTGTAACGAATATTTGCATGAAAACAATTTTCGCATTCATGTGATTTGAAGTATAGCATACACACATGGCAAATGCAATAACGTATTCTGTAAAATTCTGGTATTTTCTTTTTTATTTCGTTTTAGGATATTTTTATTTTCTATTCAGGTTTGCAGCGATCTTACCGCGTCCACTCCCGGACCATCTGTATCTCCCGTCTGTACCCCTCATCATCGTTCGGTGTCTCTAAGATAAACGGTCTTCCTTCTAAAAGCGGGTGCAATGCAACGCGCCGCATCGCCTCTGCACCGATCTTTCCCTCACCGATCTTCGCATGACGGTCCTTGTGGGAGCCACAGTCGTTCATGCTGTCATTAAAGTGAACTGCCTTCAGCCGGTCGAGCCCGATCACACGGTCAAACTCATTTAACACACCGTCAAGGTCGTTTACAATGTCATAACCGCCATCCCACACATGGCAGGTATCGAGGCAGACTCCCATTTTATCGTTTAATTCCACACGGTCTAAGATTTCTCTTAATTCCTCAAACGTTCTTCCAACCTCAGTTCCTTTTCCCGCCATCGTCTCAAGTAAAACGGTCGTTGTCTGCTCCGGTTTCAAGGCTTCATTTAATGCTTCCGCAATCAATACGATCCCTTTTTCCGCCCCTTGTCCCACATGGGAACCCGGATGAAAATTATAATAATTGTACGGTGTATACTCCATGCGTTTTAAGTCATCAAGCAGCATTTCCTTTGAAAAAGAACGGACATCCTCTTTTGCAGCGCAGAGGTTCATCGTATATGGCGCATGCGCAACAATCTTTCCAAATTCGTGCTCCTTCGCAAAATTTAAAAACTTTTCCACATCTTTTTCATCGATTTCTTTTGCCTTACCGCCACGCGGATTTCTTGTAAAAAAAGCAAAGGTATTGGCATCTAACGCCAGCGCTGCCTTTCCCATCGCCGCATATCCTTTGGATGCGGATAAATGATTTCCTATTAACATATCAATCCTCATTTCTGCACTGCGCTTCGCGCACCTTAATTTTGTGCACAATAATACTCCTGTCTGTATACGCGAATGCTCTTTTATTCTGCCCGGTTCTTCTCCACGATCGTGCCCGCTCTGTATGCCGCGAGCAGCTCCTCAAGATCATGGATCGACTCTTTTAAACTTTTTCCGATATCTGTATCGGCAACCGTTTTTCTCCGCACGACCTGCTGCACCAGAACCGTATGGGATACGATATCGCTTCCGTCCTGCACCGCTTTTTCTACCGATTCAAACGGTTCATGCGCCGCAAGAATCAGTCCGTAAGAATTATAGATCAGCGTATATCCTGCAATGCCGGTCTGTTTCTGATAGGCTCTGGAAAATCCGCCATCGATCACAAGCACTTTTCCGTTACATTTGATCGGGTTCTCTCCATTCTTGCTTTTTACCGGCACATGGCCATTGATGATGTGGGTTCCCTCTTCCG
>ERZ772858.1345-NODE-1345-length-25132-cov-9.321609_pt1 | contig 25132 bp, 26 predicted proteins | sample MGYA00512136_ERZ772858 | MGnify/ENA primary metagenome ERZ772858 (study PRJEB29015, sample SAMEA2737726) | human gut metagenome | biome: human gut; feature: human-associated habitat; material: faeces | place: China | collected 2012 ...
GAGGAGCTTGCAAGGTCGGTGGGAGCCAGCCGTGAGGAGGTTGCGGCATCCATGGAAGCTGGGGCGAGAGTCGGATCCATCTACGAGCCCTTCGATGCCGGGGATGAATCCGGAGGCTGTCTGGCGGATAAGATCGCGGAAAAGACATCGGAGAATGACAGGGTCCTGGACCGGATCGTGCTGGCGGAGCTTTTATCCGGTCTCGGGGAGAAGGAACAGCAGATCATAAAAATGCGGTATTTTGAAAATATGACCCAGACCGTGATCGCAGGGCGGCTTGGAATCTCCCAGGTGCAGGTGTCGCGGCTGGAGAAGAAGATCTTGAGGGAGATGAGGGAAAGACTGACTTCATAAAAGATGAAAATGATTCTGCCCATGGTTATGTATAATGTCCGTTGATTCGGAACATCCTATTTGCGTAAAGCAATGCGATAAACAGGATGAGAAGGTGGAATATTATGAAACCGTTAAAGGACTACGTGGAGATCATTTTTGCGGTGCTGGCGCTGGCGGTACTGGTGTTTGTGTTCTGGTATTTTCTCGTGGCGGTCCCGGCAAAGAAAGCGGAGCAGTCGGGGACATTCGTGATGGTGCCGGGGACGGAAATGGAAGTCTGCCGAGGCACTGTCACAGGGGTTTTAAAGACCATTGGGGATATGGACAGAAAGCCGTGGAGCGCATGAGCAGCACGACGATCTACTTAAAGCTTCCCCAGGTGAAGGAAGTTTATGAGCCGGAAGTGTACCTCGGAATGATCGCCGATGTCCACAGCAGTGACAGGGCTGCGGAGGCGAAGGCGAAAGCCGTGAAAATCACCTCATTTTCCGGGAAGGGAAAAGAGGCAGCGTTTGTGGGAAATGTCATCTTAAAACTGTACGAAGGACTGGCGGGTACACTGGTTGGCGCAATCAAGAAGGGTATGATGAGTACTCTGCGAAGCAAAATTGGCGCTGCGCTTGCATTGCCGGCTTTAAAATCTACACTGAAAACATTTGACGCCTCCCAATATGGTGGTGCACCGCTTTTAGGATTGAATGGTCTTGTGGTGAAGACGCATGGAAGTGCCAAGGCAAAGGAAGTTACCAATTCAATTTATCAGTGTGTTACTTTTAAAGAACAGGATATTAATGGTAAGATCAAGAAAAATATTTTAGGTTCTGCAGAACAGGAAGGAATGTAATTATGGAATTCGAAAAACTGAAAAAAATTACCGCTGAAGTATTAAATGTGGATGAAGAGGAAATCACAATGGAAACCACTTTTGTGGATGATCTTGGAGCAGATTCATTGGATGTTTTCCAGATTATTATGGGCTTAGAGGAAGAATTTGATATTGAGATTCCAAATGAAGAAGCTGAGAAAATCGTAACAGTTGGAGACGCAGTGGAACAAATCAAAAATGCTTTAAACTCATAAATATAACTTTTAAGCATACAGGCTGTCGCAACGAAATCTTTTCTATGTGCGACAGCCTCTTTACGTTACTGATAAGAAAAGAGGAGAGGTTTTTTGGTAATGGCTCAGGTGGCTGAGGTATTACGAAAAATCCTCTGTGAGAGGAGAAAATATGGCAAATTTTTTAGAATTACAGGATAAAATTGGATATGAATTCAAACAGGAGAAACTGCTGCGTCAGGCATTGACACACAGCTCTTTTGCGAACGAGAAACATTTGAGAAAACATTCTGATAATGAAAGACTGGAGTTTTTGGGAGATGCGGTGTTGGAAATCGTTTCCAGTGACTTTTTGTATAAGGCATATCCGGACAAGTCGGAAGGAGATCTGACAAAGCTGCGTGCGAGTCTGGTCTGCGAACCGACGCTGGCAATCTGTACCAGAGAGATGGAACTTGGCAAATATCTGTTCCTTGGAAAGGGCGAAAATCTGACAGGTGGAAGAAACCGCAATTCGATTCTCTCGGATGCATTAGAGGCAGTGATCGGAGCAATTTATCTGGATGGTGGATTTGAACATGCAAAAACGTTTATCCATAAATTTATTTTAACAGATATTGAACATAAAAAGCTTTTCTATGACTGCAAGACAAGTTTACAGGAAGTCGTGCAGGGACATTATGAGGAAGAACTGAATTACAGATTAATTTCAGAGGAAGGACCAGACCATGACAAACGCTTCTCAGTAGAGGCAAGGATTGGCGAGCGGGTGATCGGAACAGGAATCGGTCATACAAAGAAGGCTGCCGAGCAGGAAGCTGCCTATCAGGCACTGCTGCTTTTAAAACCGGTCCAGAAAAAATAATGCAGGAAACGGAGTTATGAAATGTATCTGAAAAGTATAGAAGTTCAGGGATTCAAGTCATTTGCCAATAAGATCGTATTCGATTTTCACAATGGGATCACCGGGATCGTTGGACCAAATGGTAGTGGTAAGAGTAATGTCGCAGATGCAGTGCGCTGGGTATTGGGAGAACAGAGTGCAAAACAGCTTCGTGGTGCAAGCATGCAGGATGTTATTTTTGCCGGTACAGAAAACAGAAAACCTTTAAGTTATGCATATGTTGCAATCACTATGGACAACTCAGATCATCAGCTTGCCATTGATTTCGAGGAAGTTACGGTGTCAAGACGTGTTTACCGTTCCGGCGAGAGTGAGTATCTGATTAATGGAAGTCCGTGTCGTCTGAAAGATGTCACAGAACTTTTCTATGATACCGGTATCGGTAAAGAGGGATATTCTATTATCGGTCAGGGACAGATCGAGCGTATCTTAAATGGTAAACCGGAAGAGCGAAGAGAACTTTTTGACGAGGCGGCAGGAATCGTAAAGTATAAAAAGCGAAAAGCAGCTGCCCAGAAAAAGTTAGAGAACGAGCGGGAAAATCTGGTGCGTGTCAATGATATTCTGGCAGAGTTAGAGCGTCAGGTCGGTCCGTTGGAGCGCCAGGCGGAAAAAGCCCGTATTTATTTAAAGAAAAAAGAAGAGTTAAAAACGTTTGATGTCAATATGTTCTTATTGGAAATGGAGCGTATTGACAGACAGTTACAGGAAGTCAAAGAAAACTATTCGATTGCGGATCGTGATTATCAGGAAGCAAAAGAAAGTTATGAGCAGATAAAAACAGAATATGAAAAGCTTGAACAGGATATGGCGGCAGAGGACGAAAAGATCAATGCGATCCGTGACGAGATGAGCCAGTCTGCAGTGACAAAGAACAGGCTGGAGAGCCAGATCGAGATCTTAAACGAGCAGATCCGTTCGGCAGAGCATACGGATGAACATATGCAGAGCCGTCTGGATGCCATCAACCATGAGAAAGAAGAACGTATTTCTTCCGGAAAGACTTATGAGGAAGAAAAGGTTGCTCTGGACGCACAGATCTCTGAGATTGAGGAAAAGAAAAAAGCAGCGGAAGAAGCACTTCAGACATTGCAGACAGAGATCGCGAGATGTACGGAAGGCATGGAAAAAGGCAAAAGTGAATTGATTGAACTGTTGAACAGCAAGGCTTCCATTAAGGCAAGACAACAGCGGTTTGACACGATGGAAGAACAGGTCAACATCCGAAAAGCCCAGTTAAACCAGAGACTGCTAGCAAGAAAAACAGAGGAAGCAGATTTAGATTCTGTTTTAGCAGAGTATCAGAAAGATTTAGATTCCGTCAATCAGAAAATAAAAGAGCTGAAACAGGCCGGACTTTCCATGGAGGAGAAAAGCCGCGACTGGAAGAAAAAATCCATTGAGACAACGCATACATTAGAGGAGACACTTGCAAGATATAACAAGCAGCAGTCCAAATTAGAATCTCTGAAAAATATTGCAGAGCGCTATGATGGATATGGTAACAGTATCCGCAAAGTGATGGAACAAAAGGAGCAGAATAAGGGACTTCTTGGAGTTGTTTCTGATCTGATCCAGGTGGAGAAGAAGTATGAAGTTGCCATCGAGACGGCATTGGGTGGAAATATCCAGAATATCGTCACCGAGGATGAAGAGACTGCGAAGAAGATGATCTCTTTCTTAAAAGAGAACCGTCTGGGACGTGCAACTTTTTTACCTCTTACAAGTGTAGATGGAAAAGGCAACTTTAAAAATATGGATGCCCTAAAAGAACCGGGCGTCATTGGACTTGCCAATACGTTAGTTAAAACAGAGGCAAAATACGAGGGCGTGACTGCCTACCTGTTAGGAAGAGTGATCGTCACAGAGAATATTGATTTTGCAATCAAACTGGCAAAGAAGAATCATTATTCCCTTCATATCGTAACGTTAGAGGGAGAGTATTTAAGCCCGGGTGGCTCCATGACAGGTGGTGCATTCCGCAATAACAGTAATCTTCTCGGAAGAAACCGTGAGATCGAAGAATTAGAGGAACTGATCAGCAAGTCAGAACAGAAGATAAAGGAAAGCCGCAACCGTCTGGAGGATATCAAGACAGCACAGAGTCTGCTCGTGGATGATATCGAAGCCAATAAGGCAGAACTACAGGAGCAGCTGATTTTACAGAATACGGCAAAAATGAATGTGGATCGTGCAGCGGCGCAGAAGAACGAAAGTGAAAATGTGTATGCGGGACTGATCGCAGAAAACCATGAGATAGAGAAACAGCTTCAGGAAATCAACGATAATAAAGCAAAGATATCAGAAGAAATTGAATATGTGAAAAACCGTGAGAGCCAGATTGAGGAAGAAAATAAGAACTTCCAGCAAATTCTGGATGCGAAAAGTGCAGACGTGGAATCTGCCACAAATGCGGTATCACAGGTGACATTAGAACTTGCGGGAATCCGCCAGAAGGCAGAATTCGTAATGGAAAATCTCACACGTATCCAGAGCGAGATCAGGCGGTTTGACGACGAGCGCGAAGGCGTGTTAAACGAAGCGAAGAATGCGAAAGCAGATGTGGAGAAGAAACGTCAGGATATCGAGGAGATTAAAAAGACAATTTTAAACTCCACAGATTATCAAAAAGAGCAGGAGAATGCTTTAAAAGAGCATACCCGGAAGAAAGAGGAGATGTCTGCTTCCTACAAGGGATTTTTCCAGAAACAGGAGGATGTTTCCAGGAAAATCGCAGATCTCGATAAAGAGATTTACCGTTTGAACAGTCAGAGAGAAAAACTCGAAGAAGCCGGAAACTACCAGACGAATTATATGTGGGAGGAGTACGAGCTGACACTGCATGCAGCGATGGAGTTGAGGGATGAGGCATTTTCGGATCTTACGGATCTGAAAAAACAGATTGCAGGCATCAAAGATGACATTCGAAAACTGGGAGATGTCAATGTCAATGCCATTGAAGATTACAAAGAAATCTCGGAGCGTTACGGTTTCTTAAAGGGACAGCATGATGATCTGATTGAGGCAGAAAAGACTCTGGTTGGAATTATTGAAGAACTGGATACCGGAATGCGCAAACAGTTTATGGAAAAATTTGCAGAAATTCAGCGCGAGTTTGATAAAGTGTTTAAGGAGCTTTTCGGTGGTGGAAAAGGAACGCTTGAACTTGTGGAAGATGAGGATATCTTAGAGTGCGGCATCCGCATCATTGCACAACCGCCAGGAAAGAAATTACAGAACATGATGCAGATGTCCGGAGGAGAAAAATCACTCACAGCAATCTCACTGCTTTTTGCAATCCAGAATTTAAAACCTTCTCCATTCTGTCTGTTAGACGAGATCGAGGCGGCTCTGGATGATTCCAACGTCAGCCGTTTTGCAAAATACTTACATAAGCTGACGAAGAGCACACAGTTTATTGTCATTACCCACAGACGTGGCACCATGGCTGCAGCGGATCGTCTGTACGGTATCACCATGCAGGAAAAAGGTGTTTCCACATTAGTTTCGGTCAATCTGATCGATGATGATCTGAGCAACTAATTCAGAGGACACAATGGGACAAATCATATAGAAACGAGGAAAAAGGGATGAGCGAAGAAAAAAAAGGCTTCTGGAGCCGTCTGGTTTCCGGGCTGAGCAAGACGAGAGATAATATCGTTTCCGGTATTGATGCGGTATTCAATGGATTTTCCAATATTGATGATGATTTCTATGAAGAGATCGAAGAAATTCTCATTATGGGTGATATCGGTGTCAATGCAACGGAAGCTATCATTGAGAACCTGAAGAAAAAAGTAAAGGAAAATCATATCAAAGATCCGGCAGAGTGCAAGGAACTTCTGATCAACAGTATCAAAGAGCAGATGGATGTCGGAGAGACAGCCTATCGTTTTGAAAACGAGAAATCTGTGGTGCTGGTGATCGGTGTCAACGGTGTTGGAAAGACGACATCCGTTGGAAAGCTTGCCGGAAAATTAAAAGATCAGGGCAAAAAAGTTGTCCTTGCAGCAGCAGATACATTCCGTGCCGCAGCCGGAACACAGCTTCAGGAGTGGGCAAACCGCGCCGGAGTGGAGATGATCGGCGGACAGGAAGGCGCTGATCCGGGAGCTATCGTATATGATGCGGTGGCAGCAGCAAAAGCGCGGAATGCAGATGTACTTTTATGTGATACCGCAGGCAGACTTCATAATAAAAAGAATTTGATGGAAGAACTTCGCAAGATTAACCGTATTCTGGAAAAAGAATATCCGGATGCGTTCCGCGAGACACTGGTTGTTCTGGATGCAACGACCGGACAGAATGCACTCGCACAGGCAAGAGAGTTTGCAGATGTGGCAGATATCACCGGAATCATCCTGACAAAAATGGATGGAACAGCAAAGGGTGGAATCGCCGTTGCAATCCATTCAGAACTTGGCATTCCGGTAAAATATATCGGAGTCGGGGAGACAATCGAGGATTTGCAGAAATTCGATTCCAATCAGTTTGTGAATGCATTATTTGATGTACAGGAGGACAAATCCTCTCCTCGCCCATAGGAGCTCGGATTTTTTCTTCGAAAAAACAAGGAGGATTAATATGCTTACATTAGACAAGTTTGAGGAGGCTTCCGAAAAGGTAAAGGAAGTCACGACAGAGACAAAACTGGTTTACAGTGATTATTTCAGCCAGCAGACAGGAAACAAGGTTTATTTAAAACCGGAGAATATGCAGTTTACAGGTGCTTATAAAGTGCGTGGTGCATATTACAAGATCAGCACACTGACCGAGGAGGAAAGAGCGAAGGGACTTATCACTGCCTCCGCAGGAAATCACGCGCAGGGTGTTGCCTATGCTGCAAAATGTTATGGATGCAAGGCAGTCATTGTCATGCCTACCACAACACCGCTCATCAAAGTAAACCGTACCAAGAGTTATGGAGCGGAGGTTGTACTTTACGGAGATGTGTACGATGAGGCATGCCAGAAAGCTTATGAGCTCGCAGAGAAAGAGGGATATACATTTATTCATCCATTCGATGATCTCGCAGTTGCAACCGGTCAGGGCACGATCGCAATGGAAATCTTCAAAGAGCTTCCGTTGGTAGAATATATTCTTGTACCGATCGGTGGTGGCGGACTTGCAACAGGTGTTTCCACTCTTGCAAAATTATTAAATCCAAAGATCAAAGTGATCGGTGTAGAACCGGCAGGGGCAAATTGTATGCAGGCGTCTTTTGCAGCAGGAAAAGTGACAACCCTTCCGACTGTCAGCACGATTGCAGATGGTACAGCCGTTAAGACACCGGGCAGCAAGATTTTCCCTTATATCCGGCAAAATCTGGATGATATTATCACAGTGGAGGATGATGAGCTGGTAGCAGCTTTCCTTGACATGGTGGAAAATCATAAGATGATCGTGGAAAATTCAGGACTTTTAACTGTAGCGGCATTAAAACATCTGGATGTGTCCGATAAACGGATCGTATCCATTTTAAGCGGCGGTAACATGGATGTCATTACCATGTCCTCTGTGGTACAGCAGGGACTGATCTTAAGAGACAGAATCTTCACAGTGTCAGTTCTGCTTCCGGATAAGCCGGGCGAACTCTGCAAAGTTTCCGGTATTATTGCGGCACAGCAGGGAAATGTCATCAAATTGGAACATAATCAGTTTGTTACAACAAACCGAAGCGCAGCCGTGGAACTCCGCATTACATTAGAGTGTTTTGGCACGGATCACAAGAAACAGATCATCAAGGCGCTGGAAAAAGAAGGCTACAAACCAAAGGTTGTCCGCACCAGCTTATAAGATTTATAAGTAATACTAAATTGAATCTTGGCAGACAATCGTATATGATGGTTGTGTATTTGTGACTTTTTAGTGAAAGGGGTATTATCAATGAAAAAAATAGAGGAGTATGTAAGAACCATACCGGATTTTCCGGAACCGGGCATTATGTTCCGTGATGTAACAAGCGTATTACAGGATCCGGATGGATTAAAGCTGTCGATCGATTCCATGATCAAACTGTTGGATGGAGTAGATTTTGACATTATTGCAGGTGCGGAGTCCAGAGGATTTATATTTGGAATGCCGATTGCCTATGCACTTGGAAAAGCTTTTATTCCGGTTCGTAAAAAAGGAAAACTTCCTTGTGAGACAGTCTCAGCAGAATATGATCTTGAATATGGAAAAGCAGAGATCGAGATCCATAAGGATGCGGTCAAACCGGGACAGAAGGTTGTATTAGTGGATGACCTGATCGCAACCGGAGGAACCATGGAAGCAAGCTGTAAATTAGTAGAGCAGCTTGGCGGTGAAGTTGTAAAAATCCTTTTCTTAATGGAGTTGGCAGGATTAAAGGGACGTGAAAAACTGGCAAAATATGATGTAGCCTCTGTGATCACATACGAAGGAAAATAACCTTATAAAATATGAAGATGCTATGCAGTTACGTCAGGAGAGACCGTGACTGTAAAATGATGTAAGACAAAGTGGGAGATTAGAATGTTAGAGAAAATGTTTAAATTAAAAGAGAACAACACGACTGTGAAAACAGAAGTGTTAGCGGGTATCACCACATTTATGACAATGGCGTATATCCTTGCAGTCAATCCATCCATGCTCGCAGCAGCAGGAATGGATAAGACGGCAGTTTTGATGGCGACCTGTATCGCTTCCTTTATTGGAACACTGGCAATGGCAATGCTTGCAAATTATCCATTTGCACTTGCCCCGGGTATGGGATTAAATGCTTATTTTGCATACACGGTATGTGGCGCAATGGGATACGACTGGAAAATCGCCCTGATGGCAGTTTTTGCAGAAGGTCTGATTTTTATCGTGCTCTCCCTTACTAATGTGCGTGAGGCGATCTTCAATGCAATTCCTACCACTCTGAAAAAAGGTGTGAGTGTCGGTATCGGTTTCTTCATCGCATTTTTAGGTTTACAGGATGGCCACATTGTTGTAAATAACGATTCCACACTTGTTACGATCGTTGACTTTACAGGAGATTTCCATACACTTGGAATCGGAGCGATCCTTGCACTGATCGGTCTTTTTATCATCTCTATTTTATATATCAGAGGTGTAAAAGGAGCAATCCTCATCGGTATTGCTGCCACATGGATCTTAGGAATGATCGCTCAGGCAGCTGGTCTTTATATCCCGGATGCAGAAGCAGGATTTTATTCTTTATATCCGGTCTGGGGACTGACAGATTTCACTTCTTTAGGAGAGACATTCGGACAGTGCTTTAAAGCAGATTTTTCTACGGTAAGAGTATTTGATTTTGTGGTTATTATTTTATCCTTCTTATTCGTTGATATGTTTGATACATTAGGAACTTTGATCGGTGTGGCAAACAAAGCACAGATGTTAGATAAGAATGATAAACTTCCAAGGATCAAACAGGCACTGCTCGCAGATGCGATCGCAACAAGTGCAGGTGCAGTTCTTGGTACATCCACAACAACAACATTTGTTGAGAGTTCTTCCGGTGTGGCAGAAGGTGCGAGAACAGGACTTGCCTCTGTAGTGACAGGTTTCTTATTCCTGCTCGCTATTTTCTTCTCACCAATTTTCTGCGCAATCCCGGGATTCGCAACAGCTCCGGCATTGATCTTCGTAGGATTTTTAATGGTAACAACGGTGATCTCGATTGACTTTACGGATATGACAGAGGCAATTCCGGCTTACTTATGTATGCTCGCAATGCCACTGATGTACAGCATTTCAGAAGGTATCGCAATCGGTGTTATCTCTTACGTTGTGATTAATGTGATCTGCGGTAAGGCAAAGAAAATCACACCGTTAATGTATGTACTTGCTGTATTGTTTGTATGTAAGTATATCTTCTTATAAAAGAGCGTGAACCAGATGAAATATGTTCCATTTATGATCTGCGTGATTGTGTTTATTTTCACAAGTGCAGGGTATTTTATCACAGATAAGAAAACAGAAAAAATATATGGAGCACTTTCGATAGTAAGCATCGCGTGTGCGATTGTGCAGGCGGCGATCGTGTTTTAGAATGTGTTAAAAGACAGGTGTCAAGCAAAATCCCTTTACTGTAAAGAAAAAATGCTTGACACCTGTTTTGTTTTATGTTATCTTAGCAAAGGTGCCGATGTATGAATAGTAAAATAAAGGCATGGTGTGAAGAATGGAAGAAAAAATCGAACAGGCTTATCTCTATGACTTCTACGGAGAACTGCTGAACGAACACCAGAGAAGAATCTATGAGGACTTCGTGTTCAATGACCTTTCTCTTGGAGAGATTGCAAACGAAGAGGGAATCAGCCGCCAGGGGGTACATGATATGATCAAGCGGTGTACCAAGTCTCTGGAAGGATATGAAGAAAAACTTCATCTGATCGCAAAGTTTCAGTCAGCAAAGCAGAAAGTAGCACAGATTGATGCACTGGCGAAGGAGTTTCATTCCAGTCACAATGAAGCGATTATGGAGGAGATCGAGCAGATTTCCAATCAGATTTTAGAGGAGCTATAAGATGGCATTTGACAGTTTATCTGAAAAACTTCAAAATGTATTCAAAAACCTGCGAAGCAAAGGTCGTTTGACAGAGGATGATGTCAAGGCAGCTTTGAAGGAAGTTAAGATGGCTCTTTTAGAAGCGGATGTTAACTTCAAAGTCGTAAAGCAGTTTGTAAAAGATGTGCAGGAACGCGCAATCGGACAGGATGTGATGAACGGACTGAATCCTGGACAGATGGTCATTAAGATTGTAAATGAAGAGATGGTGAAGCTGATGGGCTCTGAGACAACAGAGATCAAGCTTCAGCCGGGAAAAGCATTGACAGTCATTATGATGGAAGGTTTACAGGGTGCAGGTAAAACAACCACCGCAGCAAAGCTTGCAGGAAAGTTTAAGCTGAAAGGAAAGAAAGTTTTACTGACTGCCTGTGATATTTACCGTCCGGGTGCGATTGAACAGTTACAGATCAATGGTGAGAAGCAGGGTGTGGAAGTATTTTCCATGGGAGATAAGATCAAACCTGTGAACATTGCCAAAGCAGCAATCGAGCATGCGGCAAAGAATGAATTTAATATTGTAATCCTGGATACAGCAGGACGTCTTCATATTGATGATGACATGATGGCTGAGTTGCAGGAAATCAAAGAGAATGTTACCGTTCATCAGACCGTTTTAGTTGTGGATGCCATGACTGGACAGGATGCAGTGAATGTAGCCAAGATGTTTGATGAAAAGGTTGGCATAGATGGTGTGATCTTAACGAAGTTAGACGGTGACACCAGAGGTGGTGCGGCACTTTCAATCCGTGCTGTTACCGGAAAACCTATTTTATATGTAGGTATGGGAGAAAAACTTTCTGATCTGGAGCAGTTTTATCCTGACAGAATGGCTTCAAGAATCCTTGGTATGGGTGATGTGCTGACATTGATTGAAAAAGCACAGGCTGATATCGATGAGGAGCAGGCAAAGCGTATTGAGCAGAAGATGCGCAAAAATGAATTTGACTTTGAGATGTATTTGGAATCTATGAGTCAAATGAAGAAAATGGGTGGATTATCCAGTATCCTTGGAATGATGCCCGGTCTTGGAATGGGAATGGGCAAAGGAAAGATGCCTGAGATCGATCAGGAAGCAGCTGAGAAGAGTATGGCGCGCACCGAAGCAATCATTTATTCCATGACACCGGAAGAGAGACGTAATCCGTCGCTTATGAATCCGAGCCGCAAGAACCGCATTGCAAAAGGTGCAGGAGTTGATATTGCGGAAGTAAATCGTCTGGTAAAACAGTTTGAACAGATGAAAAAGATGATGAAACAGATGCCAGGCATGATGAAAAAAGGTAAAAGAGGAATGTTCAAAGGGCTTCCTTTTTAATAAATTTTTAGCAATCACGTAGGAGGTGAAATGACATGGCAGTAAAGATCAGATTAAGAAGAATGGGACAGAAGAAAGCTCCTTTCTATAGAATCGTAGTTGCAGATTCCAGATCCCCAAGAGACGGAAGATGTATCGAAGAGATCGGAACTTATGATCCAACAAAAGATCCAAGCGAATATCATGTAAATGAAGAGTTAGCAAAGAAATGGTTAGCTAACGGAGCTCAGCCAACAGATACAGTAGCTAGAATCTTCAAAAATGCTGGAATCGAAAAATAAGATTAGTGAGGTGGTCTAATGAAAGAATTAGTTGAAGTAATTGCCAAATCACTAGTTGATTACCCGGACGAAGTTGTTGTGACAGAGACCGAGAATGAGAAAGCCATCGTGTTGGAACTGCGCGTTGCACAGTCTGACATGGGTAAGGTAATCGGCAAACAGGGTAGAATTGCAAAAGCGATCCGTGCCGTTGTGAAGGCAGCAGCCTCAAAAGAAGAAAAAAAAGTTATTGTTGAGATTATGCAGTAACATGATGGGCTATCCCAGTTGTCTGGGATAGCTTTTTCCTTACCATGCTAATTTGGATAGCAGAAGAAAGTTGATAAAGGAGATTACATGGAAGATTTATTACAGGTAGGTGTAATAACAACCACACATGGTGTCAGGGGAGAAGTGAAAGTATTTCCTACGACGGATGATCCGGCAAGATTTAAAAAACTGAAAAACGTTGTTTTGGATACCGGAAAAGAGTTAGTCGACCTTGAAGTTGCCGGTGTGAAATTTTTCAAAAATATGGTTATTGTCAAGTTCAAGGGAATTGACAATATCAATGACGTGGAAAAATATCGCAAAAAGAGTTTGTATGTCACCCGTGAAAATGCGGTAAAATTAAAGAAAAACGAGTACTTTATCGCAGATCTGATCGGTTTGCAGGCAGAGTCGGACGAGGGGGAAGATTTAGGCGAATTGAGCGATGTTCTCCAGACAGGTGCGAATGATGTATATGTTTTAAGCAAAGAGGGAACGGATGATATTTTGCTTCCGGCAATCAGAGAGTGCGTCAAAGAAGTTGATCTGGAAAATGGAAAAATCATTGTTCATTTACTTCCGGGACTTCGTGAGCTGAACGAGAAATAAATTGAATGAAAGAGAGAAGAATGAATTTTCATATATTAACATTATTTCCGGATATGGTCATGCAGGGATTGTCTACCAGCATTATCGGAAGAGCAAAAGACAGAGGACTGCTTTCCATTGAGGCAGTGAATATCAGGGATTATACGCTGGAACGTCATAAAAAAGTGGATGATTATCCTTACGGAGGCGGCGCAGGCATGCTCATGCAGGCACAGCCGGTATATGATGCGTGGAAGTCTGTTGTGGATCGTATTGGATACAAGCCAAGGACGGTTTATCTGACACCGCAGGGACCGACATTCACACAACCGATGGCAAAAGACCTGGCTCAGGAAAAAGATCTGATTTTATTATGCGGTCATTACGAAGGGATCGATGAGCGTGTGTTAGAAGAGATTGTGACAGATTATGTTTCAATTGGTGATTATGTGCTGACAGGAGGGGAACTTCCTGCGATGGTCATGGTGGATGCAATCTCGCGTATGGTACCCGGGGTTCTTACGAATGATGAATCGGGTTCCACGGAATCATTTGAAGGTAATCTGCTGGAATATCCGCAGTACAGCCGCCCGGAAGAGTGGATGGGGAAAAAAGTTCCTTCCATCCTGTTGTCCGGTGATCATAAAAAAGTAGATGAATGGCGGAGAGAACAGGCAATATTACGGACAATTGAGCGCAGACCGGATCTGTTGAAAAAAGCGGAACTCACGAAAAAAGAGCAGATGAAATATCAGGAGTATCTGTAACTGTTTGCCAGGGCTTTATATTTGCGGTGAAGATCATATGAAAATGTTACGAGAGAAGGAGCGGGTTTTGATATGAATCACTATACAAAATCAATATGGGTATTAACGCTTGGCATGGCAGCACTGGTCATTGCTTTTCTTTCTCCGCTTTTTGGAATTCTCTTTGGAATTGCAGCGATTATTCTGGGGAAGAAGACCATGTCGGAGGCAAAATCTAAAATGGCATATGCCGGATTCTGGATAGGCATTGCTGCGGTTGCAGTTGGAATAGCACTCTGGATCATCAGTGTTATTTATTTGTTGTAAAATGTGAAAAGCGCTTGACTTTTCCGTGAAAGCATGGTAATGTTAACGAGTTGTGAATAAAGGAGATGGTCCTCTGTTACGAATAGGCGTATTAAGAACATCCAAATAATAGGAGGTCACAAAATGAACGCAAGTGAAATTATTAAAAGCATTGAAGCAGAACAGTTAAAAGCTGAAGTACCTGAATTCCGTGTTGGTGATACTGTAAAAGTTTACGGTAAAATCAAAGAAGGAAACCGTGAAAGAATCCAGGTTTTCGAAGGTGTTGTAATTAAGAGACAGGGTGGAAGCAACCGTGAAACATTCACAGTCAGAAAGATTTCTAACGGATGTGGTGTTGAGAAAACCTGGCCTTTACATTCTCCAAATGTTGAAAAAGTAGAAGTTGTTCGTGCTGGTAAAGTAAGAAGAGCTAAATTATTCTACTTAAGAGACCGTGTTGGTAAGAAAGCTAAAGTAAAAGAATTAGTAAAATAGTTCAATGCATGCGTGAGCCATAGAGAGAGCAGTAGCTTTTTCTATGGCTTTTTTATATTTATGTGTCCGCAAAAAAATATACAAAAATCTATGATGTAAGCTATGAAAAATTGGCAATGTTTTACATTGACAAATTTTTCAAGGGGGGGGGTAGAATGGGTTTAGTGTTTAAGGGATGAAAAATCCTAATCATTAAATTTTGGAGGACAAAAGATATGAAAAAGAAATTAGCAGCAGTAGTATTATCTATGGTACTTTGTTTAGGAGCAAGCGTAACAACATTAGCAGCGGGAAGCCCTTCTGCAAATAATTCCAGTACAACAACATCACAGACAACTACAGCAGCAACAGAAGTAAAAGTAGAGCAGAAAGCAATCACACAGGATGCATTGAACGATGTTCAGAAAGAAAAATTAAGTGGATATTTCACAGATATGGCAGCAATTGACAATGACACAACATTGACAGCTGAACAGAAAGTTGAGAAAAAAGCAGCAGCTGTTCAGACAATGATCAACAGTGTTTTAGGTTTAAACTATTCTTATAAGAGTGGTGTATACGGAACTTATGAACTGACAGCTACAGATTTATCCAATCCAATTGCAATTTCTGTTGCAGGAATTAAAGCTGGCGATACTGTAGTCGTTGCCCATCTTACCTCTGCTGGTGTATGGGAAAATGTACCTGTAACAAATGTTGCAGACGGTGTTGTATATGCAAAATTTACATCCCTTTCTCCTGTATTTGTTGCTTCTGTAGCAGATACAAATGCAGCAGCAACTTCACCAAAAACTGCTGATGCAGGAATGAATATGGCAATGATTCTTGTAGTTGTAATCGCAGCAACAGGTGCTGTTGTATATGCAAGACGTAGAATGAACTATACAAAATAAGATCGTATTTGATAAGTCATAAAAGTAAGGCTATATGTCATAGTGGCATATAGCTTTTCTTTTTTTAGGTGAAATTATGAAAAAGCTGATAAAAAAGTATTGGAAAATTATGGTTGTAATTGTTATATTAGGTATATTCGTGTTACTATTTTTTCTGGTAAGATATAAAGGAAAAAAGAATCTGGAAGCAAATATTGCGGCAGAACAGCAGGATGTCTTTGAGGAGATGGCGTCTTTTCAGAATACGATTGATTATCATGGAAAAACATACCAATATAGGAAAGATATCGTAAATATTTTATGTATTGGCGTGGACAAAGAAGAGGCAATGTGGGAACGTGATGATGATGGTGGAAGTGTCGGGCAGGCGGATGCAGTCTTTCTGGTTTCCCTTGATTTTGAACATTCCAATATACGCATTCTGGCAATACCGAGAGATACAATGGTGAGCATTGTGGCGTGTGATGAAAATGGAAATGAAATGGGTGCGTTTACCGGGCAGCTGGCATTGCAGTATGCGTATGCCGATGGGCAGGAAAAAAGCTGTTCACTGGTTATTGGGCAGGTTGCAGATATTTTAAAAAATGAAGTGCCGATCAATGGATATGTCGCAATGAATTTAAGCTGTATAGGAACTGTGAATGATGCAGTCGGCGGTGTTACGGTTGAGATGGATGATGATTATACCTTATATAATGCAAAGTTCAAAAAGGGTGCGATGGTACATTTGCAGGGAGAAGAGGCGCAGGAGTTTGTGCAGGGAAGAGATATCACGGTAAGCGGCAGTGCATATAGCAGGATTGGACGACAGAAAAGATATTTAAAAGCATTTATCGGTCAGGCTAAGAAAACGTTAGCACAGAACCCAGCGTTGGCAGTAAATCTGATGAGCCAGTTGTCAGACTATATGTTGACAGATATTTCAACGGACGAGGTGCTATATATATCGACAGAACTTTCAGGTTGTAATTTTGATGAGGAAAATATGCAGATTTTACAGGGGAATATCCAGATGGGAGAACAATATGAAGAGTATTATTTAGATGACGAGGCAGTACAGCAGACGATCATTGATTTATTTTACGAGGAGCAGAAATAAATGAGTACATTGCGGGAAAAGAGAAAAAAAGAACGGAGAGCATTAAGACGGAGAAAAACAGCCGATTGGACAGTTGTGCTGATACTCTGTGCCATTGCCGTGTGTTGTGGAGGCTATCTGATCTATCATCACTGGAGTGTGAAACAGCGGGAGCTGGAGTACGAAAAACTCCGGCAGGAAGAGACGTTAAGTGCTGCAACAGAGACGGTTATCGCAGAGCCGGAGACAGAGGAGAGCACAGAAGAAACAGTGATCTACTGTGATCCGGTCTATGATTTCGGACAGCTGCATGAACAGAATGAAGATATTTACGCATGGATCGTTGTGCCGGGAACGCAGGTAGACTATCCGCTGTTACAGTCTGGGACAGACAATTATTATTTGGATTATAACTTAGACCACAGCAAGGGATATCCGGGCTGCATTTACACCAATCAATGTAACCGGAAAGATTTCTCGGATTATAATACGGTACTATATGGACATAACATGAAAAATGGTTCCATGTTTGGAAGTATTCACAGTTTTGAGGATGAAACGTTTTTTGATGAGCATCCGTATATTTATGTGTATACGGAAAATGAACGCCTGACTTATGAAATCTACGAGGCGGCGAAGTTTACAGATGTGTACATTCCGTCAGAGTATGTGATCAGCAGTAAGGACGACAGAGATCAGTTTTTGGCGGATGTCAGAGAAAAAGTTTCTGACAATAAATTACACGTCCGGGAGGATATGGAAATCGGAGAAGAGGACAGACTTATCACACTTTCCACCTGTGTAAGCGGTGAGCGGAATCATCGTTATTTGGTGATCGGGGTACTTGTTGAGACGGCGCTTTACCGGTAAAGGGGCGGAATAATATATTTATAAAATCTGGAAAATCCGATTCTCGAATTGCACACAAACGTGCTTTGTGGTAATCTATAACGTGTATTTGTATACAGACGATAGAGCAGAGGAAAGCAAAAGTGAGAAGAAGACGGAGTGGATTGAATTTCGGAAGAAAAAAGAAAAAAGTAAACATGACCATTGTAAAGGAAATCTTAAGCTGGACAGTTGAGATTTTGATTACTCTGGTCATTGCTTTTACATTTGTATATTTTATCGGATTGCGGACCAGCGTGGTGGGGCAGTCCATGTCAGAAACATTGGAAAGTGGAGACGAAATTCTGGTAAATCGGTTCATTTATAAGGTGTCCGATCCAAAGCCGAATGACATTATTGTGTTTCTTCCAAACGGGAATGAAAAATCACATTACTATGTAAAGCGCGTGATTGCAGTGCCGGGAGACACGGTATTGATCCAAAATGGTGCTGTTTATGTGAATGGGGAACTTTTTGATGAGAAAGTTGATGTGTCTGCCATCGAGGAGGCAGGGCTTGCATCGGAGGAACTAAAACTCGAGGATGATGAATATTTTGTCCTTGGAGATAACCGCAATAACAGTGAGGACAGCCGCTATGCCAATATTGGAAATGTGAAAAAAAATTACATTATTGGAAAAGCATGGTTCCGTGTATCTCCGTGGAAAAAATTTGGATTTATATAAGAAAAGTGAGGAAAAAGTATGCAGTTTCAGTGGTATCCGGGACATATGACGAAAGCAAAACGTCAGATGCAGGAAGACATAAAATTAATTGATCTGGTGATCGAGCTTGTGGATGCGAGAATTCCATTAAGCAGTCGGAACCCGGATATTGATGAGTTGGGAAAAAATAAAGCGCGACTGATCATCATGAACAAATCAGATTTGTCAGATGAGAATCAGAACAAAGAATGGGCAGCCTATTTTAAAAAGATGGGCTACTATGTTGTCGGTCTGGATGCGAGAACCAAGACAGGCATGAAAACAGTTACAAATGTAGTAATGGAAGCCTGTAAGGAAAAGATTGAGCGTGACAGAAGAAGAGGAATCTTAAATCGTCCTGTCCGTGCGATGGTAGTCGGAATTCCAAATGTTGGAAAATCGACGTTTATCAATTCCTATGCGGGAAAGGCATGTGTCAAAACTGGAAATAAACCGGGTGTGACAAAAGGAAAACAGTGGATCAGACTGAACAAAAATCTGGAATTACTGGATACACCGGGAATTTTGTGGCCGAAATTTGAAGATCAGATGGTTGGGCTGCGTCTTGCACTGATCGGGGCAATCAAAGATGAAATTTTGAATATTGATGAATTGTCACTGGAGCTGATCAAAGTTCTGACAAGAGATTATGCCGGAATTTTAACAGAACGCTATGGTGTAGATGAGACACAGGCTCCGGTGAAGATTTTAGAGCAGATCGCAGAGAACCGCAAATGCATTTCCAAAGGAAACGAATTAGATTACAGCAAGGCGGCGGCACTTCTGATCGATGAATTCCGGGGTGGCAGGCTTGGAAAGATTACGCTGGAAAAACCTTCCGGTCAGGAAACACAGGAGCAGGGTTAGGCGCTGTGCCTGCTAAGGCGGATAGGATCGGGGATTTGTATATTGCAGAAAAAGGAAATGTGAACAGCATGGCAGAGAAAAAAATCGGTGAGATCAAAGAAGAACTTAAGGCAGTGGACGATGAGAAACTGCCTTCTTTTATAGAAACATATGAAAAAGATGAGCGTTCCGGTGTTGTGAAAATCGTGGAGCAGGCAAAGAAACGGATTGAAAAATTAGAGGCAGAGAAGCTGCGCATTGAAAATCTGAAAAAATATGAGCGGGAATATGCAGATTATGGCTATATCTGCGGTATTGACGAAGTCGGAAGAGGACCGCTTGCCGGTCCGGTGGTAGCTGGCGCAGTTATTTTGCCAAAAGACTGCGATATTTTGTATATCAACGATTCTAAGAAGCTTTCTGCTGCAAAGCGGGAAGAATTGTATGATGTGATCATGGAAAAAGCAGTTGCGGTAGGTATTGGAATGGCATGCCCACAGAGGATTGATGAAATCAATATTTTGCAGGCAACTTATGAGGCAATGCGTGAGGCTATAAGCAAATTAAGTGTAAAACCCGATATATTATTAAATGATGCGGTCACGATTCCCGGAGTTTCCATCAAACAGGTGCCAATTATCAAAGGAGATGCAAAAAGTATTTCCATTGGGGCAGCGAGCATTGTTGCGAAGGTTACAAGGGACCGCCTGATGGTAGAGTATGACAAGATTCTGCCACAGTATGGATTCGCATCCAATAAAGGCTATGGTTCGGCGGAACATATCAAGGCATTGCAGGAAGTTGGACCATCTCCGATACATCGTGCCAGCTTTATCAAAAATTTTGTTTAAGGGATATGGACTACCGTATTAGAAATTGCTTCTGATCGCAGGAAAAATTTTACTATAGGGGAAGTTTGTATCAAGTGAGGCGAAACCATGCACATATCCGATATGTTAGGACAATACAACAGAAATATTTCAAGCGGAACAGAAGAGTTGAAGGCAGCTTCCGGTATGCAGAAAGTAGTATCTACACTGGAAGAATTGTCTTCTGGAAGTGTTTTTGAGGGAACCGTCAGTTCTGTGAAGAACGGAAAAGTGACTCTGGCACTTAGCGATGGACAGACGATCACAGCAAGATTGTCTGGAAAAGTGCCGCTTTCGCAGGGAACGCCGATGTTTTTTCAGGTAAAAAGCAATGACGGTGCGACCATTGAAATCAAACCGTACACAGGCGCTGGCAGTGGAGGAAATCCAATTCTTACCAATGCACTGACGGAAGGAACCGTACCTGTGACAGAGCGGAATCTTGCAATGGTCGATGCTATGATGAAAGAACAGATGCCAATTGATAAGCAAAGCCTTTTAAATATGGCAAGGATCGCGAATATGAATCCTGGTGTAGATATTACTACGGTTGTAAATATGACAAAGCTTGGAATTCCGGTTTCGCCGGAGATGGCAGCGCAGTTTGAAAATTACATGACAGATGAGCATGCCATTTTACAGGAGATGGATCAGGCGATGAATGAACTGGCTGATCTTGCGGGCTCAGGCGATCTGACACCGGATCAGGCGGTACAGATGAATCAGAAGATTGTCACGATCCTTCTTCCGGAGCAGACTGTTACCGGAGCACCAGTCAATGCAGAGGGGCAGATAGAAACCGGTGGACAGACAACGGCAGAAGGGCAGATTGTGACTGGCGGACAGATAACGGCAGAAGGACAGATTGTGACCGGCGGACAGACAACGGCGGAAGGACAGATTGTGACCGGCGGACAGACGACGGCGGAAGGACAGATTTTGACTGACGGACGGCTAGGCGCAGAGGAACAGATTGTAAACGGAGAGCAGACCACAACAGCAGGACAAGCCGTACGGGAAGGAACAGGTGGCCAGGCACTTGGTGAGGTTTTATCAGATCAGCAGTTTTCAAGTCTCGGAAGGTTATTGCAGAATATTCCTTCACTGGTAGAAAGTACAAAACTTTTCCCGGAAGCGATGGAGCAGGATATTTTTATCGATACGTTGGAGGATGAGAGCGTAGCACAGAATCTGATGACAGAGGACGCTGCATGGAAAGCTGCGGACGGCAAAACGGCATTGGACAAAAATCTGACCGTCTCTGATTTCCTGCGCACAGTGTCACAGATTTTATCTGAAAACAATGGAATGGCATCGCAGAGTATCCAAAAATTATTCGGAAGTGATGCATATAAAAGTCTGCTTCGGAATGTGATGGAACAGCAGTGGCTGATACAGCCGGAAGCGTTGAAACAGGAGAAAAAAATCAGCCAGCTTTACGAAAAATTAGAGCAGCAGATGAGACAGGTGGAAGATGCGCTGAAAGAGGCAGGCGTTACGAAAACCAGATTTCCGGAAACTGCGGCAGAGGTGCGCGGTAATATTGAATTTATGAATCAGCTCAATCAGGCATATACATATGTACAGGTGCCATTGAAGATGTCCGGTCAGAATGCAAACGGAGAACTTTATGTATACACGAATAAAAAGAATCTGAGAGACCCTGATGCAGAGCTGAGCGCTTTTTTACATCTGGATCTGGAACACCTTGGCTCTACCGATGTCTCAGTGAAAATGCAGCATCGGAATGTCAAAACAAATTTTTATATGGCTGACGATGCGTCCTATGATCTTGTGGAAAAGTATCTGCCTGTGCTGGAACAAAAGCTGAAAGACAAAGGTTATCAGTGTACCATAACGATGACAAAGGAAGAAAAGAAGGTCAGCTTTGGGGATGATTTCCTGCGGAAAGATATGCCACAGACGGGAACATTGCATCGGTATTCGTTTGATGTGAGAGCCTAGTATATCAGATACAAAACAGAGGTGGTGAGCGGATATGGCATGGGATAATGAAAAGAAAAAAGTAAAAACAGCGGTAGCAGTAGCATATGAGCCGGGAGATAAAGCGCCGAAGATCCTTGCCAGCGGCAGGGGCGAAGTGGCAGAAAAGATCATCGCAAAGGCAAAAGAAAATGATGTCCCTTTCTATAAAGATAATAAGCTGGCGGAGACGCTGTCGAAATTAGAGATCGGGGATGCGATTCCACCGGAACTTTATGAAGTAGTCGCTGAGATCCTTGTGTTTGTGGATGATATGGATAAGATGAAGGCAAAATTGCAGCAGGCAGATATGTTATCATAAATGAAGTGGAATGGCAGCAGATGAATGGCATAATCAAATAGTGTGCTGCAGGAAGTGAATAGAATGAGGGACAGCAGGCACAAAAGAAAGATGCTGCTGTAGAAAAGAGGGTTTTATCAATAAGAGAAGTGTGGGAACTGCCTATGAAAAACTGGCAGGTGCGTATTTGGAACAGCAGGGGTATGAGATTTTAGAATATAATTACAGATGCCGCATGGGAGAGATCGATATCGTGGCAAGGCAGGACGGATATCTTGTGTTCGTGGAAGTGAAATACCGTGCGGACAACACAGTGGGAAATCCATTTGAAGCGGTGACTTCTGCAAAGCAGAGAACGATTTCAAAAGTGGCTTCGTACTACTGCCTGACACATGGTTATGGAACATCTACACCTTGCAGGTTCGATGTGGCGGCAGTTTTGGGAGAGCAGATAAAAGTCATTCAGAATGCATTTGACTATCAGGGGTTCTGAGAGGGTGAAAGAATGCATTTTTATAGGGCTTCTTTTTCACAGGACAAAATCAGGAGAATTGTAAGTGATATGGAACATAAAAGCTGGAAGCGGAAAAACAATACAGGAGTGCCGGAAGAGGTTATACATCATCCTGGGGCTGGCGTGGAAGTGCCACTTTTACATTTTCCTTTATTGGAGAAAACAGGAATTGTAAAAGAAGGTTTTACCACAAGACTTGGCGGCGTGAGTGAGGGTATTTTTTCCACCATGAATCTGAGTTTTACAAGAGGAGATGAAGAGGAGGCAGTCCGGGAAAATTACAGAAGACTTGCATCAGCGCTTGATGTGGATTATGATAAATTTGTTTTTACGGATCAGACACATACGACAAATGTAAGAAAAGTGACGGCGGAGGATGCAGGAAATGGACTTACGAGAGAACGGGAATTTCATGATACAGATGGACTGATCACGGATGTGCCGGGCTTAGTATTATCAACGTTCTATGCGGACTGTGTTCCGCTGTATTTTGTCGATCCGGTGCATTGCGCCATCGGGTTAAGCCATTCCGGCTGGCGTGGAACAGTAAACCGCATGGGAAAAGCGACTATCGAGGCGATGCGGAGGGAATACGGAAGCAGACCGGAGGAACTGCGCTGTGCGATCGGACCGTCCATCTGTCAGGACTGCTACGAGGTGAGCGGTGACGTGATCGAAGAGTTCCGGGCAGCATTCCCGGAAACACTGCATGAGAAACTGTTCTACGGAAAACCAGATGGAAAATACCAGTTAAATCTCTGGGAGGCGAATCATCAGATCCTTCTTGCGGCAGGAGTGCCGGAGAAGCAGATTCATCTGCCGAACCTCTGCACCTGCTGCAACCCGGATTTCCTGTATTCCCACCGTGCATCGAAGGGAAAAAGAGGAAACCTCGCGGCATTCCTTTCCCTGGTCTGAAAACAGAATAGAAAGCATCAAAAAACGGACCTGGAAAAAACAGATCCGTTTTTTGCTGTATGCATCCGGCGGACACAAAATCGATTATCTGTGTTTTGCCAGCAGCTTATTGATTTTCTCTGTCGTAGACTGTACTTTTGCAACGGATACGTCGTGGTTAAGCGTATCGATGATGCTTGCCATATATTTGCTCATCTCAGCCGGCTCATACCAAGGACGGGAAACGAGTTCCGGTGTACGGTAGGTCAGGTCGGTGGTGATGACTTTGCTGATATAGCCTTTCTCATAGTAAGCATCGAATTTCTCCAGACCATCGGTGAAGAGGCCGAAGGTGGTGCAGACAAAGACGTGGTCAGCGCCGCGCTCTTTGACCTGTTTTGCAACGTCGAGCATACTCTCACCGGAGGAGATCATATCGTCGATGATGACAACATCTTTTCCTGCTACGGAATCGCCGAGAAACTCATGTGCCACGATCGGGTTCTTTCCGTTTACGATGGTGGAGTAATCTCTTCTCTTATAGAACATACCCATATCGACGCCGAGCACGTTGGAGAAGTATACGGCACGCGCCATCGCTCCCTCGTCCGGGCTGATGATCATCAGATGATCGTTGTCGATCGTCAGATCCGGAACGGAACGAAGAAGGGCTTTTAAAAACTGGTAGGTTGGCATGAAGTTGTCAAAGCCGCCGAGCGGAATTGCGTTCATGACACGAGGATCGTGTGCGTCGAAGGTGATAAAGTTGGAAACACCCATGTTCATCAGCTCCTGCAGAGCAAGTGCGCAGTCGAGAGACTCACGTTTGGTGCGCTTATGCTGTCTTCCTTCATAAATGAAAGGCATGATTACGTTGATCCGGTGTGCTTTTCCCGTTGCAGCAGCGATGATACGTTTCAGATCCTGATAATGGTCATCCGGTGACATGTGGTTCTCGTAGCCGCAGACCTTGTAAGTGATGCTGTAGTTGCAGACATCAACCAGGATGTAAAGATCGGCACCGCGGACGGATTCGTTGATCTTTCCTTTTGCTTCGCCGGAACCGAAACGCGGGCACTCGCAGTCAATCAGAAAAGAATCCTCAGAATATCCGGAAAAGGAAACCCCGTTGCGGCGCTCGGCGAGCTCTTTACGGAACTGAACCAGATACGCATCAACTTTTTTTGCCATTTCCATACTGCCCGGCAGAGCTGCGAGCTTTAACGGAGCAACCGGAATGGAATTTTCAAGTAAATCTAAATTAGCCATACAAACCTCCAGTAATCGACATTTTTTACAAACCATTTACTTCCTATTTATATCATCTTGGGA